>Ga0155584_1014_pt1 | contig 46884 bp, 44 predicted proteins | sample RifCSPhighO2_12_FD_107241 | JGI IMG/M metagenome (GOLD analysis project Ga0155584, IMG submission 107241) | Gammaproteobacteria bacterium RIFCSPHIGHO2_12_FULL_40_19
CGCGTATTTTTTTGCGGTGATAAAAGTGCCGCGTGACTTTGACATTTTCTCGCCGTTGACAGTTACAAAACCGTGCACAAAAATTTTGGTTGGCAAGCGATAATCAGACGCTTCTAACATCGCGGGCCAAAATAAGGCATGAAAGCTAATAATGTCTTTGCCGATAACATGATAGAGTTCGGTGGTTGCATTTTTATGCCAATGCTGTTCGAACTCCGCTGCTGAAGATTTCTTTTCACAGAAATTTTTAAAGCTTGCGATATATCCTACCGGCGCATCAAGCCACACATAAAAATATTTATTTTTGACGTCAGGCATTTCAAAACCAAAATAAGGGGCATCGCGTGAAATGTTCCATTGTTGTAATCCTGTTTTAAACCATTCTTGCAATTTATTTGCGATGGCGGGTTGTAACGTGCCTGATTGTGTCCAATGTTGTAAAAAATCAGTGTAATGATCCAGTGCAAAAAAATAATGTTCAGATTCTTTTTCAATGGGAATTGCGCCGGTCACTGCTGATCGTGGATTTTTTAATTCAGTGGCTTCGTACGTAGCACCACATACTTCACAATTATCGCCGTATTGATCTTTAGCGTCGCACTTTGGGCATTCGCCGCGAATAAAGCGATCCGCTAAAAATAATTTTTTCTCGGGATCATAAAATTGTGTAATCGTTTTGGTTTTAATGTCCCCGTTTTTTTTCAAACGTTCATAAATTTCAATCGATAATTTTTTATTTTCATTGGAATGCGTCGTGTAATAATTATCAAAACTGATGTGAAATTTTGCATAATCTGAGATGTGATCTTCACGCACTTGCGTCACTAATTGCTCGGGCGTCACATTATTTTTTTCAGCAGCAAGCATGATGGGTGCGCCGTGTGCATCAGATCCGCAAATATAATAACAGTGGTTGCCGCGCAGTAATTGAAAGCGTTTCCAAATATCCGTTTGGATCGCTTCTAATAAATGACCTAAATGAATTTCACCGTTTGCGTAGGTGAGTGCGCTCGTGATTAGGATGTTGCGGGGTTGTTTCATGTGCGTAACCTTTGCTTTTATTTCTCGGTATATTACGCAATCAAGCTAATTTATGCTACGATTTGCGCAATTGTTTCCCAGAGGTTCTTATGCGCGCGACACCCTTTTCAATTCCTGGAATAAAAAATATTATTGCGATTGCGTCCGGTAAGGGCGGTGTCGGTAAATCAACCACGACCGTCAATCTTGCCTTAGCAATGCAGGCGCAAAACAAACGCGTTGGCATTCTAGATGCGGATATTTATGGTCCGAATCAACCACATATGTTAGGCGGCGCTGAAAAACCTGAATTGCACGACAATGAACATTTCAAACCGGTTGTACGATACGGATTGCAAACAATGTCGATGGGATATTTGGTGGATAGCGAAGCGCCCATGGTATGGCGTGGTCCGATGGTTGTGAAAGCCTTGCAACAAATGCTTTATTTTACGGTATGGGATAATCTTGATTATTTATTGATTGATCTGCCGCCGGGCACAGGTGATGTGCAATTAACCTTGTCGCAAAAAACACCGATCAATGGTGTTGTGATTGTGACAACACCCCAAGATGTTGCGTTGCTGGATGTACGAAAAGGGCTGGAAATGTTTCGTAAAGTGGAGGTGCCCATTATTGGCGTTGTCGAAAATATGAGTGTGTATGAATGTACCCACTGCGGACATGCCGCACATATCTTTGGTGAAAAGGGCGCTGCAAAATTATGCGAGGAATACAAAGTTCCTTTGCTGGGACAAATTCCTTTGTCATTAACGATTCGTGAGCAAGCGGATTTTGGAAAGCCTATTTTTATGGCTGAGCCGGAAAGCAGCGCTGCAAAACTGTATAGTGAGATAGCTGAAAAGGTATCAGTGTGAGTGTGAGTGTGAGTGTCAGAGGTGTAGTGTAAGTAAGTGATATTTTTTTTAAATTATTTTATATGGCAATTTTCATTCACTCACACTGATAACAGATTCCTGATACCTTTTTTATTAAGGAGATATTACTAATGAGCATCAAATCCGACAAGTGGATTCGTCGCATGGCGACTGAATTCGACATGATTTCGCCGTTCGAACCCAATCAAGTGCGTCACAATAGTGTTGGAAAAATAGTGTCTTATGGCACGAGCAGTTATGGTTACGATGTACGGTGCGCACGCGAATTTAAAATATTTACGAATATTAATTCAGCCATCGTCGATCCTAAAAATTTTGATGCCAATAGTTTTGTCGATGTGGAATCAGATGTTTGTATTATTCCGCCGAATTCTTTTGCGTTAGCACGTACTGTCGAATATTTTAAAATTCCGCGCACCGTACTTACGATTTGTTTGGGAAAATCGACGTATGCACGCTGCGGTATTATTGTAAATGTCACGCCATTAGAACCAGAATGGGAAGGACATGTAACGCTCGAATTTTCTAACACGACGAATTTGCCTGCAAAAATCTATGCAAACGAAGGCGTTGCGCAAATGTTGTTTTTGGAATCAGATGAAGTGTGCGAAACATCATATGCAGATCGTGGCGGTAAATACCAAGGACAACGCGGCGTGACCTTGCCGGTGACATAAGGGCATCGCTATTTGGATAGCTTAATTTTTTCATTGTATCTGTTAATTTGTCATGTGATGAGATCAATGGCACTACCTTAAGCATGTAATGCGGTCAGAACCGCGCACGCAGCGTAGCGTTCGTTCGCGGGTCGGTATTGATCCGCTTACTACGCTACGCTGCGTGCGCGGTTCTGTGGCACAGCACTCCCACTGCCTTCACTTAAGGTAGTGCCATTGATGTGATGTGATGAGATGATGTTGCACATCTCAAATCATCCAATATTTCGTATGCACGCTCATAATAACTCTTAAAGGCACTTTTTCTAAAAAATGAAACAGCGAAGTCTTTATGAACAGGTTTTTGATCTAATTTTTCTTTCATTTGCTGCAACAAACGGGTTGCTTCAGCATGATCTCCCGATGAAAGGCCCGCTAAAATCAACTGCAGGTTTTCCTTAAGCTGGATTGCAGCATCATACTTTTTAGGATTTTTATTTTGTCTATCAGCAATGTAAGCATCGAGACCAACCACTAAAAAAATGATTTTCTGGATACTCTCTTTAAGCTTTGTACGCTCAGCCAATTCATTCGCTTCAATAGATTGGCGACTTAATCGCTCTAAATCCGGTTGTAGTTCTATCGCCTCTGCTACAATTTCCTTGCATTCTTTTGCTTCAGCATCTTTTATCTCATCCCGTGCAGGCCGTTCTTGTAGCTCAGCTATCGTTGCTGCATATTGAATGTAACACTTAAAAAGCTGTTGAAATGCTTCATCAAAAGAAAGATTATTTTCTTGAAACACCTCTTTTGCCGCATTTTTTAATTCCAGAACAGTTTCTTCATCTAATTCATCTGATTGAAGATAACTCTCATAATGCAATTGAAATTCTCGGTCAAAAGCAGGATTACTTTCTTGAAACACTTCTTTTGCTGCATTTTTTAATGTCAGAACAATTTCTTCATCTAATTCATCTGGCAGCTTATTTATTTCATCGACTAATGCAAATAATGGTCCATGTAAGATGGGCATTGGCAAATTATCATAATAATCATTTAGCTCATCTGCAAAACCATCCGGAAAAACAGAGCCTAAATGTTCAGCAACCGATTTTAATAGTTTGTCTTTTATTTCTGCGCGAAACTGATCAGCTGGGTTTTGATCCTCAACACTTTCCCAACATCTTATAATACTTTTTTGATCTTTAAGTGTTTTGGTTTTTAATTCCGACAGCATCTGACGCTTAATGAATTCTAGCACTAATTCTCTAATTGCTTGCTGAGTTGGCGCAATGATTACATCGGGATGTGCCTTATCCAAAGATGAAACAATAAAATTTCTTGTGCCGCCCAAACAACTGACTGGGTTTTTTCTATCAGGATAAGCCGTAGCCGTTTCCTTTAATTTATCCAGAAGTGCTAGCCTACGCATTGTAATAACAGTTTTGATATCAATGCCCGGTTGCGCATCAAGAGGAAGTTTTTTTGGATCATTTGCACCCATCCAAACCAGTACAATAATGTCCCTCAAATAAAGCCCGCTCTTGCCATGCTGGGCATTAGTGGTGTTTTCAGAAACATAATCAAGTCCAAAGCGAATCTCATCCAGGTCTTTGGGCGTATATATGTTTCCCTTTCGTAATTTCTCTATCTCCTCAATAATACTCTGTCTTACCATTTGAAAACTGGGCTTTACACTATCCGCATAGGTTTGTTGCAACCGATGAATCGCCAAATCAACGGATCGTTCTGTTTCTGGTAGATGTATGTTTTGTGTGTTTTGATTAATGCGTGCTACTTCGGTAGTAGCACCACGCACTAGTTCATTGACTCTTTCTATGTTTTGTTTAATCGCCCTTTCATTACTGACTATTTCTTCAGCGGTTAAAGGCTGTGCTGCTAAAACCCGTTCTACCCACTCTGGAAGCGCTATATTATGCTCTCGCTGTTGTTGCTCAAGGTTTTTAAAAAATGGGCTTGTTTTAAAGATTTCACGCTGGAATGCCGTAGGACGCGCACCGCGATCTAACAAAAACTCAATCATATGCGGGATTGGATGCACATCATCAAAAAAATTATGTTCATTCTGAATTTTGCCAAAAATTGCAACATCCAACAGCGAAGTTGAAGCCCCCACATTAAATTTATTGATTGAAAAAACAGTTTCTCCATTCGCATGTCTCAAATCCAATAACAGCTCCAGAATATCAGTGTCCCCTGCTTTAATAATGTGATCTAAATTTAGATCGGCATATGAAAGTTTTATAACAGGATAACCGCGGGAATCTCTGCAATTTAAAAGAGAATCAACCAAGCCCCTAAGCTCTGGTTTAGTAAAAAAATTACTATTTATATCATTTAGATTTGCAAATAATGTAAGATCATAAAATGAATATTCAACCAGTGGATTATGATTTTGATCACGCTGTGCCAGAAGGTATTCTATTATTTGTATCGCCTTGGCTCCTGTTAACTGGGGATATTGACCTCGGAAAAGACATGTCCGCCACAATATCTGAACTGCTGAGTTAAGAACTAGATCTGGTGGGGTTTCAATCTGATTGACATCTAGCTTATAGGTTCCGTCCCTATTTCTTCGTTTTAGTATAGTTGCAATAGCTTGGACATCCCCTTGTTCCACAGCCCTTATAAACTCTTTATCTATTTTTTTTGTCATGATGCCTCTATTTGCAAACCAACGCGTTCAGTATAGGAACCTCCTTGTTTCAAATGTTTCCCATTGTCGCATAGTAGATGCAGTAAAATTATTTCAGTTATGTACTTTTTTGTAACACTTTGTTGATACATTGAATTGTGAAGTACAAGCGCAGCAGCTAAATTGCTTGTAACCTCAATGGCACTACTTAAGTGAAGGCAGTGGGAGTGCTGCGCCACAGAACCGCGCACGCAGCGTAGCGTAGTAAGCGGATCAATACCGATCCGCTTGTTGATACATTGAATTGTGAAGTACAAGCGCAGCAGCTAAATTGCTTGTAACCTCAATGGCACTACTTTAAGTGAAGGCAGTGGGAGTGCTGTGCCACAGAACCGCGCACGCAGCGTAGCGTTCGTTCGCGGATCAATACCGATATCCGCGAACGAACGCTACGCTGCGTGCGCGGTTTTGACCGCATTACATGCTTAAGGTAGTGCCATTGGCTTGTAACCTAATCCCGTTGTGCTTTTTAATAGCGTTGCTTTCTTTGATTTACATTTTGTACATTTCATACTGTAATGCGCAGATATAATGATATGAATGCCATCATTAAAAAACCCTTCATAATAATTCAATTAGCATCTATTCTACCGCAAAATTTTCAGTCAATATTAACTTCATTGGAGCTTACATGCGTCGCCTTGCAAAACACATGTCTACTGCTTTTCACCTTGTTCCGACCAATTTCAGATTTGTGGCGAATATCCCTTCATTTTCACTAGCAAACAAACAAACTTTACAAAGTTTGGGGCTCTGTTTTCCTTCGCACACAGACCCCTTGGTGATAAAAAAAGTTTTAGCTACAACTGGATTACATCGGGTATTTGAAGCTCAAAATTTTGACCCTACGATAGATGCTATTTTAAACGAACTGCAAAAAAAACCAGTTGCGTTTGATCCGCTTGCTACTCAAATTTTCGAAGGCGTTGGTGAAAATCCTATGCTGACCACCTTGCTCTCCCGAGTAAGACAGAAAAACATAGCGTCACCAGAAAGCTTGAAAAATGCATTAATTGCTAATGACGAACAGCGTGAATTTATGGTGCATTACATCTGTATTTTGGAAGTAATAACGCGCTTGATGATGGCGGATACTCAATTTTTTGGGCATGTCATGGATCGGCTATTATCTTTGACAGCGTCGATCAGTAACGCGCACCACCGTTCTACTTGGCAGACAATTTATTATGCTTGGCGACATGGTAAGGACTTTTTTCTTGCTATTAAAAGTGCCTCATTAGACCCATGGATTTGGTTTGAACGGTGTGAAAGAGAGCATGCTCATCAAGCAACTCAAGAACAGAAAAAAGAATTTATTAAATCTCATGCGTTATCAGGACAAATTCCGGCGATGGTACGAAAGGCGATGCATCCAACGCCTTATGATTTACGTGGACTGAGACTCAATATTGCTGAAGCATCTGCAAATCAAGCAGTTGATCGGAGAAATGCTGCTGCAGGGTTCGGATTGATTGCTTATCTTGAAAAGCTAATACATGTGAATGCGCTAAGAGAAATTGGCCAGCCTTTTCCGCCTGAAAATGAAATAAAACCAAAAAATGATGATTTTTGGAAGCGAGTCTATGGGTACAAGAAATCCGGGAACACGGTGGCTGGCGTTGGGGGCATGCCAAAACATTGGAACGATCTGTACTCTAGTTGGAATATGGCCTATATAGTCGCGAATCACCCGCCTCACTTGCAATTTTTATTGTCAAAATTACTGATTCCAACCGTCCTCAATGCCGATGGTCCGACCTATATTGTTGCGCGGGTAATGGCATTATGGGTGGCGTTATTCAGCAAGGAAATATTCGATAAAAACAATTATGATCCTACGAAATTAAATACGCCTGCTGATGCAACTAAAAAACGCGAGGACCTTGTACGCTTATGGGCTGAAGTGAATTTAGAAAAGGGGAGTGGGTATGCTCAAACAAGTAAAGACGCTTTGCAAAAAGAGGTTGCGGAACAGTTGCCCAGCTTGAGAAATCCCAAGATGTATTATCATCTGAGTATGCTAATGTGGAATGGAAGAGATATGCACGATCATTCACAAGATAATAATAAAGGAAGTTCTGCGAATCAAAAAAAATGACTGAAAATAGAAAATAAGGTATTCCAGCAAACTTTATGTTTTGTGCTACGTTTAAACTATGAACGTTAAAATCATGCTTCCAAATGGCCCTCTTGGCTAAGAGTGCAGTTTCGTTTATACTCCCTTCATATTTTCATGCGCCGTTTTAATATCTAACTTGCGGGCGCTTTTATAAATACGGCTAAAGCAGGTGTCCAACATGATCGAACTGAACAACGTCAATAAAATTTATTCCGGAAAATCTGACGATCATCACGCGTTAAAAAACATTAATTTGCATGTAAAAGCCGGTGAAATCGTCGGTGTTATTGGTAAAAGTGGTGCCGGTAAAAGCACATTAATTCGCTGTGTGAATTTATTAGAAAGACCCACCAGTGGTTCGGTTCGCGTGAACGGTGTAGAACTAACGACATTAAATCCATCGCAGCTACGTCAAGCACGTCATCAAATCGGCATGATTTTTCAGCATTTTAATTTATTAGCGACACGCACGGTCTATCACAATGTGGCTTTTCCGTTGCAATTATTAAAAAAACCAAAAAAAGAAATAGAAAAAATTGTTTCTGAATTATTGGAAAAAGTGGGGTTGTCTAATCGTCGAGACGCCTACCCTAATCAATTAAGCGGCGGACAAAAACAACGTGTCGCTATTGCGCGTGCATTAGCAACAAAACCACAAGTCTTATTGTGTGATGAAATGACTTCTGCATTAGATCCAGAGACAACCGATGATATTTTACAGTTGGTTCGCACGATTAATCGAGATCTGGGATTATCCATTCTGTGTATTACACATGAAATGAGCGTCATTAAATTCATTGCAGATCGCGTTGCGGTGATTGATCATGGCGAAATTGTTGAATGTGCCACTGTCGTGGATATTTTTAAAAATCCTAAAACAAATATTACCCAGCGACTCATTCAATCGGTTTTAAAATCGGATCTACCGGCAGATTTGCAATCGCAATTGCGATTTGAAGGAATGCCAGATGATCAAGTTGTTTTACGTTTAACGTTTGTGGGACATGCAACATTAGAGCCTGTTATCAATGAATTTATGCGACAAACGCATATCAAAGTAAATATATTGCAAGCGAATATCGAACAATTACGCACAGAACTGATTGGCCGAATGATTATGTCGATTGATTTACAAAAAACAAAATTAGAGATTGTGCAGCGCTTTCTTGAAAAAAAAGGCGTAGTGGTTGAGGTGATGGGTTATGTGGAGAATTTGGCCTATGCTGAGTAATGAATTTGGATTGCTTATGCACGCGACAATACAAACACTTGAAATGGTTTTTATTGCCGCATTATTTGCGCTGATATTCGGATTGCCTTTGGGTGTTTTCCTGTTTATTACGCGCAATTCCCATTTGTTTAGAAGACCGCTTATGCATTCTGTCGCTGGATTTGTCGTGAATGTGTTGCGTTCAATCCCCTTTATTATTTTGCTCGTGGCAATTACGCCGTTAACCCGTTTGATTGTCGGTACGTCGATTGGAACAACGGCTGCGATGGTGCCGCTAGCGATTAGTGCGATTCCATTTTTTGCACGCTTGGTAGAAAGTGCAATCGCTGAGGTGCCTGTTGGTTTGGTTGAAGCGGCATTAGCGATGGGTGCTTCGACAGCGCAAATCGTGCGAAAAGTATTAATTCCTGAAGCGCGATCCACTATCGTGCGCGCAATCACACTAACGCTCATTACATTGGTTGGCTATTCAGCCATGGCGGGTGCGATTGGTGGCGGTGGTCTGGGTAATTTGGCGATTATGTATGGGTACGAGCGATTTGAAGTTCGCGTGATGTTGATGACGGTGTTGATATTAATTATGATGGTGCAATTATTTCAGTGGCTCGGCGATAAGATCGCAAAGAAATTGGCGCATAATATTTAGTGTGAGTGTGAGTGTGAGTGTGAGTGTGAGTGTGAGTGTGAGGTGAGTATGAAAAAACTATTTTTAATTTTATTAATGACAGTCACTGTTGTGTTGGTGGGTTGTAGTTCTCGTTCTCATAAAGGAAATCCAAATCTGGTGACTGTAGGAACCATAGCTGGGCCAGAAACGGAATTAATGGAAGTTGCTAAAAAAGTGGCATTAGAAAAATTTGGGTTGCATGTGAAAATCGTCGCATTCTCAAGCTACACGATGCCCAATCAAGCATTGGAAGAGGGTGCAATTGATGTGAATGCATTTCAACACAAACCCTATTTGTTGTCGCAAGTGAAAATGCATGGTTATGCATTTACGCCAGTGGGTAATACCTTTTTATATCCCATGGGATTGTATTCTAAGAGGGTGCAAAAATTATCGAATTTAAAGGTGGGTGCGGAAATTGCAATTCCCAACGATCCAAGTAACGAAGCACGCGCATTATTATTATTACAAAAAGCGGGACTCATTACTTTGAAACACAACGCGGATATTAATGCGACGATTGCAGATGTGGTCGGTAATCCGAAAAAATTTAAATTGGTTGCGCTAGATGCTGCGCAATTACCGCGTGTGCTAGAGGATGTTGCATTAGCGGCGATTAATACGAATTATGCAATTCCGGCTGGGTTGTCGCCTGCTAAAGATGCGTTGTTTGCAGAGAAAACGGATTCGCCCTACATGAATTTATTTGTTGCGCGTTCTCCCGATAAAAACTTGAAAAAAATAAAAGAATTGGTTGAGGCTTATCAATCAGAACCTGTTATTCGAAAAGCGAAACAATTGTTTGGTGACGGTGCGATTCCAGGGTTTGAGGTGAAGAGATAAAATTGTTTCGGAAATGCAGATCAGAGCCTCTCACTCTGAACAGGTAAAATGTCGATTTTGATGGGATTTTTTGTGATAATTTGAGTTAAAAGCGCAGGTGTACTGGTTGGTACATCGAGCATTTTAACGAGAATTATCACAAAAAAGCCCACAAAAGCGGCATTTCTATGGGGACGTGAGCTATTACTCGGAAATATGTTAGCGGCGATGGAAGCGCGCGTGTTAGCAAGCGCGCTATATGAATCTACTCTTCCGCGTCAGGCTCATCTTGTTTAATCGGATACAAAACACGGTTGCTATTCACGCGATCGCGCAAATCTTTTCCGGGTTTGAAGTGCGGTGTGTATTTTGCTGCAGTGAAAACGCGCGCACCTGTTTTTGGATTGTGGGCTTTGCGCGATGGGCGAAAATGTAAACTAAAACTACCGAAACCACGAATTTCAATGCGGTGTCCGCTCCCGAGACTTTCGCTCATGCGATCCACGATATAATTGACACTGAGTTCGATATCTCTAATTGACAAGTGATTTTGCTTTGCCGCAATTTGCATGATCAGTTCTGACTTAACCATCTGCGTCTCCTGGATATTCAGAGGGATAACTTTCTTTGAGTATAGCAGGTTTGTAAGAGTGGGAAAGCCCAGGCTTCAAACTCAGCAGGGCAGCCTCATTATAATTTGCACCACGTATTTCTTAGCGGCGATGGAAGCACAAGCGATAGAGCCTGCAATGTACGAGTGGAACGATGCAACGTTTCATGCATGCGTTGCGGTCGCTGGCTCTCGCTTCCATCACTACTAACAAAGATTTTAATGAGGTCGCCCTGTCAAACTCAGGGTGTTTTGCTACAATGAAGCCAGACAATGACTTGACTCACAAGGAGCGTACGGATGCGTAAATGGATTACCGTGGTACTGGTTTTTTTTGGGGCTTCCTATGGGTTTATGACATTCGCTGATTCAACCGATGCGTTGGATCAAGCGACAGTAACGGTAGTAAATCGATCGTCGACTGCATTGCAGATGGGCTTACAGGCCGCTTTTTCAGAAGTACTCGTGAGAATGAGTGGAAATCCAGAGATTATGTCGCGCCCTTCCATTAAAAAAGCGGCGTTGAATTTGACGCAATGGGTGCAGAGCTATTCTTATTTGGAAATGCCAAATACCAATACCAATGCACAAGAGGAGTTATTTTTACAGGTGAGTTTTGATGGGGCGGGATTGCAACAATTGCTGCACACAGGGCCACAAAAAACCACGCAAGCCGATAATAACGCGCCCTCAACGCCTCAATCGGGGGTGCTATTGGTTGTGGCGGGTGTTAAAAGTATGGCGGATTATGTGCAAGTGATGCATGCGTTGCGCGCAAAGAATGATGTAACACAGGTATCGGTCAAAAATGTGAAAAATGATCAGGTGTTTTTGCGGGTGAAAATTTCCGGAGACAGCGGAGCATTCCAACAAGTTTTGGCGGCAGATAATAATTTCAAATCGATCGACGATGGAATGCAATCATCGCAGCTGCAATATTATTGGATGGGCAATCAGGCTTAACATGCAAATCACACAACTGCCATTAGGTTTAAAACTGCGAGACGATGCGATTTTCGATAATTTTTTTGTCGGCAGTAATGAACAAACAGTTGAAACACTCAAAGCCTTTATTTCAAAACAACCAGAACAATTTATTTATTGTTATGGCGAACTCGGTGTGGGGCGAACACATTTGTTGCAAGCGTGTTGTCATGCGGCCAGTGAAAAAAATGAAACGATTTTTTATTTGCCCTTATCGAGTTATGCAGAATTTTCGCCGGTTATTTTTGAAGACATGGAGCATCAACGGTATGTGTGTATCGATGATGTGGATGCGATTATTGGCAATCGTGTCTGGGAGGAAGCGCTATTTCACTTTTATAACCGTGCACGTGCAAATAAAGTGTCATTGCTCGTGAGTGCACGACATGCGCCACAACAATTGCCGTGTGTATTGCCCGACCTACAGTCACGTTTAAAGTGGGGGTTGGTTTTAGAAATTAAAACATTAACCGATGAAGAAAAAATTGATGCGCTGAAAATGCGCGCAGCATTGCGTGGATTTAGCTTGTCGAATGACGTGGGTAATTATTTGATTCGTCATTACCCGCGTCATATGCATGATCTATTTGCGGTTTTAGAAACGCTAGATCAAGCATCCTTAGCGGCGAAACGTAAACTCACTATTCCTTTTGTTAGATCAGTAATGCGAAATCCAGTGAATTACGCTAACATGCCAGCATCTGATGATCATAAGAGGTGATATATGAAGGTTCGAGTGATAGATTTTAAATCGAATACTGCACCAGCAGATTTTACAGTGGGATTAAAAGAAATTGGTTTCGCGGTTATTGCCAACCACCCCATTCCACAAACGTTAATTAATCATGCCTATGATGTTTGGTATCAATTTTTTAAATCAGATGAAAAAAAACAATTTGCGTTTGATAAAAAAACACATGATGGTTATGTGTCGACTGAACTGTCTGAAACCGCAAAAGGATATGGTGTTAAAGATATCAAAGAATTTTATCACTATTATTTTCCGCATGGTCGTTGTCCGGAATCGTGTCGTGACGTGAGTTCGCAATTAGCGATTGCATTAACCGATATGGCGAGCACATTGCTCGGATGGATTGAAAGTAATTCACCCGATGCAGTGAAAGCAAAATTTTCAATGCCCTTGTCTAACATGATTGTAGATTCCAAAAAAACCTTGTTTCGCTTAATTCATTATCCGCCATTAACCGGTAATGAACCGAAAGATGCCATTCGTGCAGCGGCGCATGAAGATATTAATTTAATTACATTATTACCTGCTGCAACCGCAGAAGGATTGCAAGTCAAAGATGCGCAAGGTGATTGGTTGGATGTGCCAATCAATCCAGGTTGGATTATTGTGAATGTCGGCGATATGTTGCAAGAATGTAGTGGACATTATTATCCATCCACCTCACATCGGGTATTAAATCCTGTTGGTGAGGCTGCAAAAAAATCACGCTTATCGATGCCGCTATTTTTACACCCAAGAGATGAAGTGGTTTTATCTTCGCGGTATACGGCAGTGAGTTATCATCAAGAGCGATTAAAAGAATTGGGATTGATGTAAAAAAGTGTGAGTGTGAGTGTGAGTGAATCAATTGCACGTGTTAGGTCTTATTTATTAGATCTCCAAAACCGTTTATGTGTCGCGCTCGAAATGCAAGAATCCACCGAACGATTTTTTGAGGATGCATGGACGCACGAAAAAATCGGTGGTGGTGAAACACGTGTCTTGCAAAATGGCGATGTCTTTGAGCAAGCCGGCGTGAATTTTTCACATGTTGCTGGCGCGCATTTGCCACAAGCGGCTACTACCAAACGGCCAGATTTAGTGGGCGCAACATTTGAAGCGTTGGGTGTTTCTTCTGTTATTCATCCATGCAATCCCTTTGCGCCCACCGCGCATTTAAATGTTCGTTATTTCCAAGCAACAAAAAATAATGGTGATGTGGTTTGGTGGTTTGGTGGCGGATACGATTTAACGCCTTATTATGGTTTTGATGAAGACTGTGTGCATTTTCATGCAATGGCAAAAAAAGCCTGTGATGCTGTTCACCCTGATTTTTATGCGCGATTTAAAAAAGCGGCTGATGATTATTTTTATATTAAGCATCGTCAAGAGTGTCGTGGTATCGGTGGATTATTTTTTGATGATTTAAATGAATTATCGTTTGAAACCTGTTTTTCATTTTTGCAAAATGTAGGCAATAGTTTTATCGATGCCTATGTGCCCATTATTGAAAAAAGAAAAATGCACCTTTATGCGCAAAAGCACCGTGATTTTCAGTGTTATCGGCGTGGTCGTTATGTGGAATTTAATTTGGTGTATGATCGCGGCACGCTATTTGGATTGCAATTTGGCGGTCGAACAGAATCGATATTGATGTCGTTGCCGCCGCAAGTAATATGGAAATACAATTGGAAAGCAGAAGAAAATTCGCCGGAAGAAAAACTAACGGAATATTATTTAAAGCCGCGGGAGTGGCTGTAGGGATTCCGTGCCACGCTCGGATTCAGCCTACAACGGAACTCATTAGCAGCGATAGAAGCGCGCGCGTTAGCAAGCGCGCAGTGCAAAACACAACACAACCAACACAACAAGGATTTGTCTCATGGTCAAAGTCATCACAATCTCTGACATTCAAACACTCATTGCAAAAGTCGGCATAAACAATTTCTTCATCACATTAATTGATTCACTCGAAAAAGAATTTTCTCGCTGGGAACATTTTCAAAAATCACCGCGCCATGCAGTACATTTAGATCAAGGTGTCATTGAGTTAATGCCCACGTGTGATGGAGAGTTGTATTCATTTAAATATGTCAATGGTCACCCGAATAACACAGCATCAAAAAAATTAACGGTTGTTGCGCTGGGTTTATTGTCAGAGGCAAAATCAGGTTATCCATTGATGATTAGCGAAATGACGTTATTAACGGCATTTCGTACTGCCGCTACTTCGACATTAGCAGCAAAATATCTCGCTAAAAAAGCAGTAAAACACATCGGTATTATTGGTACAGGCGCACAATCTGAATTTCAAGTGCTTGCACAAAGTGCTTTATTTGATATTGAAACAGTAAAGTATTTTGATATTGATTCGGAAGCGATGAAAAAATTTCATGACAATTTAAAAAATCAATCCTTTAAATTAATTGCCTGCAAAAATGCAGAAGAAGTGGTGGCAGACGTTGATATTATTACTACGGCCACCGCAAGCAAAGGATCATCGAAAATATTATCGCTGGATGTCATCAATTCTGGTTTGCATATTAATGGCATTGGTGGTGATTGTCCTGGAAAGACAGAGCTTGATCAGGCAATTTTGTCGCGTGCCAAAATCGTTGTTGAGTACCTGCCACAATCCAAAGTCGAAGGTGAAATTCAGCATTTAGAATTGAATTCAACAGTGCATGCCGAATTGTGGGAAATTGTAACGGGTAAGAAAAAGGGACGTGAATCAGATAACGAAATCACTTTGTTTGATTCAGTTGGTTTTGCGATTGAAGATTTTGCGATATTAAAATTGGTGTATGAATTAGCGATAAAAAATAATATTGGTACTGAAATGGATTTAATTCCGTCGCTTCAAGATCCAAAAGATTTGTATGGTTATTTATGCGAGGGCCCTTAGAGGTGAAAACTGTCTGAGCTGTCGCTGCTACTGCTACTCACATGAAAACTACCTTCATCGCTTGATTCATCGTCTGATATTCCATGCTGTTTTTTCAGCATAAGTGGTGTTGTCTGTGTTTGAATGGATTTTCTTTTTTTGGGGTTTTGCAGGGGCGCTATGTGATGGGGCGCTGCCTTTTGTGCTTCAACCTGAGCGGCGTGTGAAAAAATACCGGGTGCTCGAAAAGTAATTCCCCTTCTACCTGTTGTTTGGGGTTCTTTTGGTTTTGAGGGAGCGAGAAGATGTTTGAGTTGAAAGCGTCGCTGTGGCATTGCTTGCTCTGGCTCCGGATTATTAGATCTGTGCGAGCAAAAAAAGGTATGCGTTAACAGATTGGTATTGCGCGCATATTCGGCTGTGTCAGAAGGACCTAAATTGAGTTCTGTGCCTTGTAAATAACGTGCGTATTCCACAGACCCGTTGGCATAAGCAACATGCGCCATGGCTTGTGTCATAGGAATATTGGGTCGATCAAAAAATGTTTCGTTGTTTTGTCTTAAAAATTCCGCCCATAAAATATCACCCCCTATAATTGCGCCAACCGCAACTGTACCGGCATCTACTCTGGCTTTCTGTGATAGGTACTGTACGCTTTTTTTATCGCCGCGAATGGCCATGCCGAGCGCAATCACATCCGCGCTGAGATTTTCTTCAAATCTTATTTTCATGGCGAAATGATGATGACCGCTGATTTCAAATCCTAGGGCCAAGGTATTCGCCAATTGCGCGCATTGTGGATTTTGTTCTCGCAAATAGACGCCATAATTCCAATTTCCGGCGATGCCAATTCCGAGCGCAACGGCTTCTATTCTCGCGCCTTGTTTGCGTAGTTCTTCAGCTTTTCTGCGGTTGTTGAGGGAAGCGGCATCTTTGGCGGCCACATCTAGAGCGGTAAAGCGAGAAAAGATCTGAAAGAGATTGCTACGCATAAGAAGCTCTCCTGTTACAGGTGCTTCGATCGTATCAGTATAGTCGGTGTCGCGTAAACTCAATCAGAACCCAGCCATCATGTTGCTGCGTCGTGGTGCGATCAAACTGTGAGAGATAAGCTGCCGCCACGCGGTCTGCATCATTTTCCAGTATGCCGGATAAAATTAACTGGCCGTCAGGGATGACAAGTTCAGTGAGTGTAGGTGCTAATTCAACGAGCGGGTTTGCCAAAATATTAGCGACGACGATATCTGCACGTGCCGATCGAATATCGGTTGTATTCACAACGTGTAATGTATTTTTGAATGCGTTATAAGACGCATTATTTTCGGTGGAAAGTAAGGCTTGATGATCATGGTCTGTTGCAAAGACAGTTTTAGCATCGAGAGCCATTGCCGCTAATGCTAAAATGCCGGATCCACACCCATAATCAATAACTGTTTTCTTTTTCAATGAATGTGTTGCGAGCCAAGTTAAACACAGTTGTGTTGTTGGATGCGTGCCGGTGCCAAACGCGAGACCGGGTTCGATGAATACAACCGGTTCTTTTTTACAGCGCTGCGCTTTTTTCCAGTCTGATTTTTCCCATTGCGGGCAAATCCATAAATGACCAAATTGTTGTGCGTGAAATTGTTTTTGTGTGACTTCGACCCAGTTTTGATTTTGAATTTTCTCAACATAAAAATCGAGCGTTCTAAATTCGGGATTGTCTTGTAAAATCGTTTGAATCACTTGGTCCGGAGAAAATTGCGTGTCAAAAAGTGCGTGTATTGTGGTGTGTTGCCAATGGGGTTCATCTTCAGGTTCCAGTTGAAATAAGGGTTCATCTTTTGCATCCGTCATTGTGATGGCCTCAGCGCCGAGATCGGAAAAAATATCAGACAGTCCTTCAATTTTATCGGGTGAAACGGTAACAGAGATTTGAAAGTGGGAGGTCATAATCAGTTATCAGTTATCAGTTATCAGTTATCAGTTTAGCACGATTATTTTTTAAGTTTTTTTTCTAAGTAATGAATGTTCTGCGCTCCCTTGCGGAAATTTTCATCATTCACCAATTCTTGATGCAATGGAATATTGGTTTTAATGCCTTCGATCACCGTTTCTTCTAGCGCGTTACTCATGCGTGCCAATGCATTTTCGCGTGTTGTAGCATGCACGATTAATTTTCCGATTAATGAATCATAGTACGGTGGCACTTTATATCCCGTATAAATGTGTGAATCTAATCGAACACCCATACCGCCGGGTGCGTGATAGACATTGATGCTGCCAGGGCAGGGCAAGAAAGTATAAGGATCTTCGGCATTGATACGACATTCGATCGCATGACCATTAAAGTGAATGTCTTCTTGTTTGTAAGGTAATTGTTCGCCAGCAGCAATGCGTATTTGTGCTTTCACAATATCAATGCCGGTAATCATTTCCGTCACAGGATGTTCGACTTGCACGCGTGTATTCATTTCGATGAAATAAAATTCGCCATTTTCAAAAAGAAACTCAAATGTGCCGGCCCCTCGATAACCAATTTCAATGCATGCTTTGACGCATTGATCACCGATTTTTTTGCGTTGTGCGGCGGTAATGCCAGGCGCTGGTGCTTCTTCAATAATTTTTTGATGACGTCGTTGCATGGAGCAATCGCGTTCTCCCAGATGAACAGCGTGACCTTGCCCATCGCCGAGCACTTGAATTTCAATGTGTCTCGGATTTTCCAAAAACTTTTCCATGTAGACTTCATCGGTACCAAAAGCAGCGCCCGCTTCTGTTTTTGTCATTGCAATGGCATTGATTAATTCACCTTCGGCACCTACAACACGCATGCCGCGGCCACCGCCGCCACCTGATGCTTTGATGATGACAGGGAATCCAATTTTATGTGCAATTTTAATATTGGCTTCTGCATCGTTAGAGAGCGCTCCATTTGAGCCTGGAATACAAGGGATTCCAGCGGCACGCATTACATTAATGGCAGATACTTTATTTCCCATGAGTTGAATGGTTTCATGTTTAGGGCCAATAAAAGCAAACCCACTTTGTTCTACGCGGTCAGCAAAGTCGGCGTTTTCCGCTAAAAATCCGTAACCAGGATGAATTGCGTCGACGTGTGCAATTTCAGCGGCACTAATAACAGCAGGAATACTTAAATAACTTTGTGCGGAACTGGCAGGGCCAATGCAGACCGATTCATCCGCTAATTTCACATGCATTAGATTTTGATCGGCGGTGGAATAAATTGCGACCGTTTTAATATTTAATTCTTTGCATGCGCGATGAATGCGTAATGCAATTTCGCCGCGGTTGGCGATGAGGACTTTTTTGAACATGATTATTCCGTTTCAATAATAAAAAGAGGTTGATCGTATTCGACGGGTTGTTCGTTCTCGACCAATCGTGCGCTGATGACGCCGGATTTGTCTGCTTCAATTTTATTGAACATTTTCATTGCTTCGATGATGCATAGGGTGTCGCCCACTTGTACTTTTTGTCCGACACTGACGAATGGCGCACTGCCGGGAGCGGCGGATAAATACACGGTGCCAACCATGGGTGATTTCATGGAGTGGCCTTCGACGTGCGCATGCTTTTTAGGGGCTGAAGTTGCTGTTGTTGGTGCGGCAACATCTACTGCGGGGGCTGCTAGTGTTGGCGTGGCGGTAGGTGGTGCAGTGAATTGTGTGAATGTGGGCATCATGTTGACTTGGCAATTAATACGAACGGAATCGTCGCCGGATTTCACTTCTAATTCACCGATGCCAGTTTCTTTGACGAGTTCGATGAGTTTTTTGATTTTTCTAGTGTCCACTTTTTGTCCTCATGAGTAATTACTCTATGTATTTGCGTGGTCGCTTGCACTCCCACTTCTATCGCTACTAATGTTGTTCACGCGTGTGCCAGACTTTTCTCGAGATGATCATGCGCTGCTAGCAACGCCAATCGATAACTGTTTGCGCCAAAACCGCCAATCGTGCCAACAGCAATATCTGAAAAAAAGGATGTTTGTCGAAACGACTCGCGCTTAAAAACATTACTTAAATGCACTTCAATCAACGGGATCTCTGCGGCCAAGAAGGCATCGCGGAGCGCAATGCTGGTATGTGTAAAAGCGGCAGGGTTGATGATAATAAAATCTATTTTTTCTTGAGGGACTTGTTGGATGCGATCAATCAGCTGGTGTTCCGCGTTGCTTTGAAAACAGATCACAGAATGGCCTAATGCCATACCTTGCTGGATCAATTGTTTATTGATATCCTCCAGCCGATCGTGACCATAATGCGCCGGCTCTCGTGTGCCAAGCATATTTAAATTGGGGCCATGAAGTATTAAGATTTTTGCCATGCGTGTATTCTGCATCAGATGGAAGATAATGTCTAGTTCCCAGAAATTCAAAGCAGTTGCTGACAAGTAACGACAGTAGGGGACAGGTACGAAATTACATTCAGATGACTCAGAAACGCCGTTGCGGGTATATAACCGATGATGCGTGAATTGGGAATTTCTTGCCCATCTTTAAAAAATAAAATCATGGGGGGCGCAACGACGCCATAGTGTTGCTCAATTAACCGATCTTCCATATCATTTTTTGTCACATCTGCGCGAAGCAAAACGGCTTGCGTCAGCCGCTCCTTAACGGCAGGATTTTGAAAGGTATTATTATCCAGTTCTTTACATGCGATGCACCAATCGGCATAAAAATCCAATACCACCAGTTTCCCGCTGGTTTGAGACGATTGTATGGCAGATTCGATATCGGTGATTGAATGGAGCGTTTGAAAAGAAAGCCGTTTTTGGGATTCGCAATTTTTTTGGGGCGTTAATACAGTCAAAGGATTGGTATTGTCATGATAGGCGCCCACCACCAATAAGATGCCATAGACAAAAAATAATAAGCCGATGGATTTTTTAACGATTTCCCCGGGTGTTTTCGCACTACTGAGTGCACCTAAGTAAAGTGCAGTGCCCAACAACAAACCTGCCCATAAGATCATGGTGACCGTGCCTGGCAGCACACGTTGCAGCATAAAAATCGCGACAGCCAGCAGAAAAATCCCCATTAAATTTTTGACGGTATTCATCCACGCGCCAGATTTTGGCAATATTTTAGGGCCGATCGCGCCAATCAATAACAATGGCGCACCCATGCCGATACCCATCGCAAATAAGGCCATACCACCCAATGCCGCATTGCCGGTTTGACTGATAAAACCCAGCACGGCCACTAGGGGCGGCGTCACACAAGGGGATAAAAGTAACGTTGATAAAATACCCATCATTGCAGCACCCAAATAAGTGCCGCTTTTTTGATGATGACTTTTTTCTGCAATGCGACTGCGTAATTTTTCAGGCAGTTGAATGTTATATAAACCAAAGAGCGATAAAGACATCGCTACAAATAATGCGCTAAAGCAAATAATAATCCAAGGCTGTTGAAAAATAACTTGTACGTTGCTACCGATGATCCCAAATAAAATACCCGCGATTGCATACGTGATGGCCATGCCTAACACATAAAATAGCGATAATAAAAATGCATGCGTATGCGTCATTTTATCGCGTCCAACAATCATGCTCGATAAAATGGGAATCATTGGTAGCACGCAGGGTGTTAGTGATAATAAAAGCCCGAATCCTAAAAAGCCTAAAATGACGAGAAATAATGAATGGTGAGTGAGTAGTGATTCAAATTTATTGCTGACTGGTTTAACAGTCGCTGGCGCAATGTCAATATTTAAACCCTGCACAGGCTGCATGAAATCACTCGATAAATTAATCGGAACAATTTTTGTCATCGGTGGATAACAATAGCCTGCTTTTGAGCAACCTTGATAATGTACCTGTAAAACCAGGCTTTTCTCATTGGCTTGAATAATGGGAATGGGAATGGTGAGCGAATGTGAATATACGGAAAAATTCCCTAAGCTGGTTTTTAATGTTTCGGTATCGCTGGGATAGAGCGGATTTCCCAGCACCACATTTTTCGGTTTGATGACTTGAAACTGAAAATGTTGTTGATATAAATAATAATTCGGTGCGATTTTAAAATTCACCAAAATGGTTTGATAATCTTTTGCTGTTGCGGAGAATTGAAAGGCTTGATCGGCAGCGAGTGGTTCATCTGCGAAAGTAGGTGAGAGGCAGGCGAAAAGAATTAAGAAAAATAGGAAAAGATATTTCATGACATTAATCCGTTGTTACATAAACTGATAGTGATAATAGCGCTAATGATGAAGGAGCAATAGATTAAAGTTTGAAATAATCCATGCGGTGTTTGTATGACCGCATGGAAAACGTATCAGTGACTAGTTAGGAGAGCTTGGGGTTGTTTGCTTCTATGTTTGCTTTTGCAGGTTCGCTTTGAGACGCTGTTGGAGGATTTAGTAGTATATCGCTCAATAAGTCACATACCTTAACTGAGCTGTCTGCATCCACATTAGAAGCAAACTGACTGACGAGCCTATAAAGGCGTGAGCTTTCAGAAACCTTTTTTGGATCTGATTCTTTAAGAATGGTTTCGATGATTTTCAAAGCATGCTCGCATGTGTCGACAGAAGCATTAGCTTGCGCGAATCGTTTACCCTCGCTGAGATTGAAAGCTGCCCCATGGTCAAGTAGATAGAAATATAACGCATCTTTTACGGAACTGATGAATTTCTTTTTGATTAAAAAGGTTTCATCAGAAATTCTTGGGTCATTAAAAGGTGCAAATACTGATTGAGCGCTTTTAGCGCTAGGATTTTCCTTTTTTTCGACGAGGGCTGCAAGGAAATAGTAGGCGTCTAGTTCCTTTCCCTCCAGACTTATTTTTGGATCAAAGGCGTTGCGAATATCTTTAAAAAAATTTGAACAGGAAGATGGATTTGATGCACGCATGGGGCCTTCCTTTATAGCAAATAAATATTAGTTTATTTATATAGAATAGACCCCATTTATTAAATTAGTCTTAAATAGCAAAATTAAGTTTGTTTTATTTTGGAAGCGTAGTCTTGCAAGTGGGAGAGGGATGCGGTTATGCACGTTCCTTACGTATTCAAACTACGCAATACGTACTGCAAAATACCGCCGTGCAAATAATAATTTAATTCATTTTGTGTATCGATGCGGCAATGCACTTCGATATTTTCTGAATGTCCATTATCACGCGTGATTTGCAGTTTTAACTGCGAGCCCGGTCTTAAGCCATTTTCAACACCCACAATATTAATGGTTTCTGAACCTTCTAAACGCAATGTTTTGCGTGTCATGCCATTGATGAATTCTAACGGTAAAATGCCCATGCCAATTAAATTGGAACGGTGAATACGTTCAAAGCTTTCAGCAATGACTGCTTTGACGCCAAGTAATAAAGTGCCTTTCGCAGCCCAATCGCGTGAAGAGCCAGTGCCGTATTCGGATCCTGCAAAAATCACAAGCGGTGTATTTTCTTTTTGATATTCCATGGCAGCATCAAAGATCGACAAGAGTTTTCCATCGGGAAAATGCTTGGTAAAACCCCCTTCAATGCCTGACAGCATTTCATTGCGAATGCGGATATTCGCGAACGTCCCACGCATCATGACTTCATGATTACCGCGCCTTGCGCCATAGGAGTTAAAATCACTGATGGCAATGCCGTGTTCAATTAAATATTTTCCAGCAGGACTGTCGGTTTTAATTGAACCTGCAGGAGAAATATGATCGGTTGTAACGCTATCGCCTAAAATCGCTAAAACGCGCGCGTTTTTGATATCTTTCGGCGCATCCGGAATTTTTTTCATATTTTCAAAATACGGCGGTAATTTCACGTACGTTGATTTATCATCCCATGCATACGTTTCTGTGGCCGCGATTTTAATCGATTGCCACGTATCATCGCCTGCAAAAATTTCACTGTATTCTTTTGTGAACATATCGCGGGTCACGAGCTTTAGTGCATTTTGAATTTCATCTGTCGTTGGCCAAATATCTTTGAGATAAATTTTTTCACCGGATTTATTGGTACCAATCGGATCTTTTGATAAATCAATTTTCATTGTGCCTGCTAATGCATAGGCAACAACGAGTGGTGGGGATGCCAACCAATTCGCGCGCACATTGGGATGAATACGTCCTTCAAAATTACGATTGCCTGATAAAACAGCGCAGGCGACGAGTTGATTATCCGTAATTGTTTTTGCAATCGCTTCATTTAAAGGGCCTGAATTACCGATGCAAGTCGTGCAACCGTAACCTACTAAATAAAAACCGAGTGCATCTAAATATTGTTGTAAATCGGTTTTTTTCAAATAATCAGTGACGACTTTCGATCCGGGTGCCAGTGAGGATTTCACCCATGGTTTTGCAGTCAATCCTTTTTCTAACGCCTTTTTAGCGAGTAAACCGGCTGCCAACATGACCGAAGGGTTTGATGTATTGGTGCAACTCGTGATCGCTGCAATGACGACATCTGCATGATGCAAATCAAAACCATCGCTCGTTGCAAATGCTTTGGATTGATCCATCGCTTTGTTTAAATCTAAAAAATCTTGAACAACTTTCGGCAAGAGATTAATCGGCACTTGATCTTGCGGACGTTTAGGTCCTGCAACGCTCGGCACGACTGTGGATAGATTTAAGTATAATGTATCGGAAAATAGAGGCTCTTTTGTATGTTCGTCATGCCAAATGCCTTGTGCTTGTGTGTATGCTTTAACAAGTGCAACAGTGTCTTGATCGCGATTCGTGAGTTCCATGTATTTAATGGTTTCTGCGTCGATTGGAAATAAACCGCAGGTTGCGCCGTATTCAGGCGCCATATTCGCAATCGTTGCGCGATCAGCGAGCGGTAAATATTTCAAACCAGGGCCATAAAACTCAACGAATTTTCCAACCACGCCTTTTTGACGCAGCATGTGTGTGACTGTCAATACCAAATCGGTTGCGGTAATGCCTTCGTTTAATGTGCCTTCCAATTTAAATCCAATCACATCGGGAATTAACATGGAAACGGGTTGTCCGAGCATAGCGGCTTCTGCTTCAATGCCGCCAACACCCCAGCCCAATACACCCAAACCATTAATCATCGTCGTGTGACTGTCTGTTCCCACTAATGTGTCGGGAAATGCATAATGTCGACCGTCTTTTTCATTGCTCCAAATCCCTTTTGCCAAGTATTCCAAATTCACTTGGTGGCAAATACCGGTGCCCGGGGGAACTGCTTGGAAATTATTGAATGTTTCTTGTCCCCATTTTAAAAATTGATAACGCTCATGGTTACGATCCATTTCAATGACGACGTTATCTTTGAATGCATTTTTATCGCCATATTTATCCACTTGGACGGAATGATCGATCACCAAGTCGACGGGACAGAGTGGATTAATTTTTTCGGGATCGCCATTTAATGCTTTCATTGCATCGCGCATCGCTGCTAAATCAACTACTGCAGGAACACCCGTAAAATCCTGCATTAAAACGCGTGCAGGACGATACGCAATTTCGTGATCCGAATGTTTTTTATCAAGCCAGTGTGAAAAGGCATCGATATCTGCTTTGGTGGTTGTGCTGCCATCTTCATTCCGTAACTGATTTTCAAGCAGAATTTTTAGCGAAAACGGTAAGCGATCGATGGTTTTTAATCCAGCCATGGCCAACGCAGGAAGACTAAAATAATGATATGTCTTGTCGTTGATCTTAAGTTCGCGACGGGTGTGATAAGTATCTTTCATGATTTGGCCTCGATAGGTAAATTGAGATGCGGGTATTGTAACCAATCAAGGTTCGAGATGCGAATAATCCTATCCTGTATTGACAATATATTCAAATACCCCCATCTTTCTCGCATCCCCTTCGTAAAGAGAAGCGACAACATGTCAGAACATACAGTCAAAATGCTGAACACTGATTCCGCACAAAAATTTTTATTTGAAGCGCTCGATGTGCGTGGCGTTATTGTACATCTCACTCAAAGTTATCAGCAGATTTTGAAACAACACAATTATCCGCCGATTGTGCAGCGTTATTTGGGTGAAGTGCTGGTTGCTGCCGCGTTACTCGTTGAAACGATTAAATTAAACGGCCGCATGACAATTCAATTTCAAAGTGAAGGCGCTATTCAATTGCTGGTTGCGCAAATTAACAGTGAAGGGCATTTACGCGGATTGGCGCAATGGGATCCTGATGCAACAGACGAAGCATTATCGGGCGGATTTGGCAAAGGCGAATTGGTGATCACCATTTTTCAAAAAGGGTTTGAGCGGCCGATGCAAGGTATTGTGTCGTTAGAAAATAGAACGATTTCGGAAGCACTCACGTTTTATTTTTTACAATCGGAACAATTACCAACCACATTTTCGCTCGCAGTCACAGATCAATATGCCGTCGGTATGTTGTTGCAATTAATGCCGGAAGAAAAAAGCGATGATCATCAAAAATCATGGGAATTGATTTCAAAACGCGTGAGAGAAATTAATCCATCAGAAATATTTTACGATAATAATGCATCATTTTTAGCTTATTATTTTCCGGATGAATTGATTCGCTTGTTTGATGCGCATGAACTCATTTTTCAATGCGGCTGCTCCATTGAAAAAATGGAAAATGCCATTGCTGTGCTGGGTGAGGCGGAAGCCAATTTAATTATCAAAGAGAAATCAGAAATCGTTGTGACATGCGAATACTGCAACCATCAATACGGATTTGATCGTGAAGCCGTCGAGGCTATTTTTCGCAAACATTAATTATCACGCCCCTTGGGCATAGGTACGAAATAACTTTTACAACTGGCATCCCAATATGACGGTCATCTTTAAACGTTCTTCATGAAAACAGTCTCGAAATAGCTAGCTATTCCTTCGCCTGTTTTGACTCAGAACGTTTAAATCTAACCGTCCTTTTGGGCGCCAGTTGTAAAAGTTATTTCGTACCTATGCCTTGAATTCCAAACAATCGCCCACATCTAATGTTTCATCGGGAGCATTGTGACCGATGGCAAATATACAAGTAATTGAGGAGAGAAAGACGTGAATATTCGACCATTACATGATCGTGTTGTGATCAAACGTTTAGAAGAAGAACGTACATCGGCTGGCGGAATTGTTATTCCTGATTCAGCAGCAGAAAAACCTGTGCGCGGAACCGTGATGGCTATCGGTGCTGGTAAAATGCTGGTAGATGGAAAAGTGATTCCATTGGCTGTGAAAAAAGGGGATACCGTTGTGTTCGGAAAATACTCTGGCACAGAAATTAAAATAGACGGTCAAGATTTAATCGTGATGCGCGAAGAAGACATCATGGGTGTTATAGAGTGATTGGTGTGAGTGTGAGTATCAGAGGTGCAGTTAAATAGTTACTCACACTGATTCTTCACACTTAAAACAGAAATAATTAAGAACGCTATACTCATAGAAACAACGTAATTAAATACAGAGGAAAAAACAATGTCTGCAAAAGATTTAAGATTTGGGCCTGATGCATTACATGCAATGGCAAGTGGTGTGAGCAAATTGGCTGGCGCTGTAAAAGTGACTTTGGGACCTCGCGGTCGTAATGTCGTTTTGGATAAATCATTTGGCGCACCAACCATTACAAAAGATGGTGTGAGTGTTGCGAAAGAAGTGGAATTGTCCGACCGTTTTGAAAACATGGGCGCGCAAATGGTGAAAGAAGTGGCGTCACAAACTTCTGATCTCGCGGGTGACGGTACAACCACAGCGACTGTATTAGCAGAAGCGATTTTGTTGGAAGGTATTCGTTCGGTTGCTGCGGGCATGAATCCAATGGATTTAAAACGCGGTATTGAAAAAGCCGTTTTGTCTGTTACTGAAGAATTGAAAAAGATTTCAAAACCTTGCACAGATAACAAAGCGATTGCACAAGTCGGTACAATTTCAGCAAATTCTGATGAATCAATCGGTAAAATCATTGCGCAAGCGATGGAAAAAGTCGGCAAAGAAGGCGTTATCACGGTTGAAGATGGCTCCGGTTTTGAAAATGAATTGTCTGTTGTTGAAGGGATGCAATTTGATCGCGGTTACTTGTCCCCTTACTTCATCAACAATCAACAAAATATGAGCGCAGAATTAGAAGCACCTTATATTTTGGTGGTTGATAAAAAGATTTCTAACATTCGCGAAATGTTGCCAATCTTGGAATCCGTTGCAAAAGCAGGCAAACCTTTATTGATTATTGCTGAAGATGTTGAAGGCGAAGCATTAGCAACATTGGTTGTTAATACCATTCGCGGGATTGTGAAAGTGGCTGCCGTTAAAGCGCCTGGCTTTGGTGATCGTCGTAAAGCGATGCTGCAAGATATCGCAGTATTGACTGGTGCTAAAGTGATTTCGGAAGAAGTGGGTTTAACATTGGAAACTGCAACAGCGCACGATTTGGGTACTGCAAAACGTGTTGTTGTCACCAAAGAAAATACTACGATTATCGATGGTTCGGGTGATTCTAAAGAAATCAAAGCGCGCATTACACAAATTCGCGCTGAAGTTGAAAACACCACATCTGATTACGATCGTGAAAAATTGCAAGAACGTTTGGCGAAATTGGCGGGCGGTGTTGCGGTGATCAAAGTGGGTGCTGCTACTGAAATTGAAATGAAAGAAAAGAAAGCGCGCGTAGAAGATGCATTGCATGCGACACGTGCCGCGGTTGAAGAAGGTGTTGTGCCTGGTGGTGGTGTTGCTTTGATTCGTGCGTGTCGCGCAATCGGTAGCGTCAAAGTCGACAATGATGATCAGCGCGTGGGTGTTGAAATTTTGCGTCGTGCATTGTTAGCGCCTTTACGTCAAATCGTGAAAAACGCAGGTGAAGAAGCAGCGGTTATTTTGGCGAAAGTATCTGAAAGCAAATCAGATAGCTTTGGTTACAATGCTGCAACTGGCGAATACGGCGACATGATTGAAATGGGTATTTTGGATCCAACCAAAGTAACGCGTACTGCATTGCAAAATGCAGCTTCGATTGCCGGCTTGATGATTACCACCGAATGCATGGTAACTGAATTGCCAAAGAAAGAAGATCATAACCACGGCGGCGGTGAAGGCGGCGGCATGGGTGGCATGGGTGGTATGGGTGGTATGATGTAATAAATTAAGTTGCGCCCGCGCTTTTAGCGGGCCAATTAACATCAAGCAGAAGCCTGCGCGCCGTTCGTTCGGAGCACGACCGAAACAAGGGCGTTTTGCAGGAAGCCTAGAGAAATAAAAAATAAAAAAAACCCCGCAAAAGCGGGGTTTTTTCGTGGGATGTAAAGCGGAAAATGTTGAGCTATCGTTGAGGGCTTAACGTTTTCGGCATCAATGTCGGTTGATGTAATGTCAATCCTACTCCTTGCAAAAGAATTCTGTCAATCAAAATTTGTGCAATATTTAGATTTTCTTTTGAAAATAATTTCCCGGCGTTTTTTGTTCTCTACTCGCTGCTAAAAAATATATTCTTGACTTAAAAGTGGGCGAATAAATCCACGATAGCCGTATCATTCCAGGCATTGTTTCCGGTGATCGTTGTGAACGAAGATGTGCCTGTGGCGTACGTGCCAGTATCATTTGAAGCATAGTTTCTGGATCGATACAGTTGAAGTGATGTGCTGAGAAATCTGTTAATCCCGTAAGTGAGTGAGAATTCATATTGAAAGCGTCCCATACTCAAAAAAAGTGCTTGTGCAGATTGTTCATACTTTAGTCCGGCTAATAACGGTTTGCTGTGAATACGAAACAGGTAATTGAGTGCAATATCTTGTGCGGAGGGTTCTGCGCCTGCGCCGTTATAGGTGATATCTTTTGTCAAAAAGGGACGTAAAGCAAAAATATCATTCGCAATAATTCCCCAGCCATAATAAATGAGCTCTATCCGTGCATTCATGGCATCAACGGCGCGGTTTGTGGATGAGATGATATTAAAAATGGTATTGTTTGCCGCTAAGTTATTGACGAGACTCACTTGGGCGGCATAGCCAAATTGATGGCGTGGAAATCTTACAATCGATGAATCGGAGGGTCCAGGCTCGGGCAAGTTGGTCAGCCCCACTTCGGCGCCGCCATTTTCGATTTGTGAAGAGGGTGGGTTTCCAAAACCATTTAACGTCCCTTCCATATTAAATGCGTAAACAGAACCAAAAAAAGGTTTGTAGTTAAGATCTACAATGGCAGCGATATTCGTCATTTCTGATAATTTATGTACGAATGAAGCAATAATTGCATACTTGCTGTAAACGCCGAATGGTAGATAAGTGCGTCCCAGTGTGAATCTGACCTGTGCATCATTCTGGCTGGTCATTCGTATGTAAGCTTGGCTTATTTTGGGAATGGGCGTGGTAGCGATTGTAGTAGAGGAATAGTTGGGTTCATCAGTGATCGACAAATACGTAGTCAACCAGGGATAAAACATCGCATAAAAATCGAAATAAGCAACGCGCAAGTGCAATGCTTCATTAGCAGGTCCCGTATAAACAAGCGGATTTTGCATCTTGCTGGTAAAACCAAATACATCAATACCACCATTCATGATGATGCGATCACCCAACCGAGCGCCAACTTCATCTGTGTGTAATTCTCGTCGTTGTGGCACGAATTGTTGGAGTTGAATGGTGGTTTTATTTGAATCCGCGGGGAAGGCAATGTATGGACTGAGTGGAGATGTGTTTGCGTAGGTGGTGTTTACTAACGCAGCAAGCAATGCAAATGCACAAAATTTCCTCATTAATCAACATCCCTGCAACATAATAAATTCAAAGTTTTGAAAGTGTATCTGGGTTCATGTAAATAATAAACCACTTGCTTCACCGATTAATCTTGATGAGAATAGGGCGCTATTTGTATTTCTAATTCAAGGGGAATGTTGTGCTCGTGAGTCAATTTTTTTTACCCACCTTAAAAGAAACGCCTGCCGATGCAGAGTTAGTGAGTCATCAATTGATGTTGCGGGCAGGGTTGATTCGTAAATTAGCGAGTGGATTGTATACGTGGTTGCCGATGGGAATACGCGTATTGAAAAAAGTTGAAACAATTGTGCGTGAAGAAATGGTACGTGCAGGCGCATTGGAAATTTTAATGCCTGCCGTTCAGCCCTCTGAATTATGGATTGAAACAGATCGTTGGGAAAAATACGGCAATGAATTATTAAAAATAAAAGATCGTCATGAGCGTGATTTTTGTTTTGGCCCGACGCACGAAGAAGTGGTGACGCATTTAATGCGTAGCGAATTAAATAGCTACAAACAATTGCCATTAAATGTATTTCAGATTCAAACTAAATTTCGAGATGAAATTCGTCCGCGTTTTGGTGTGATGCGCGCGCGCGAATTTTTAATGAAAGATGCGTATTCATTTCACCCGGATACAGAATCATTAAAGAAAACGTATCAAGATATGTATGATGCCTACACCAAAATTTTTACACGATTGGGGTTGCGTTTTCGTGCTGTATTTGCGGATACGGGTCAAATTGGCGGCGCGTTTTCACATGAATTTCAGGTGCTAGCGGAATCGGGTGAAGATATTGTTGTTTACAGTGATGGCAGTGATTATGCCGCCAATATTGAACGTGCCGAAAATTTAGCAAAAACGCAGCCGGTGCAAGAAGGGGATGATAGCCCCGATGGAAAAGGCAAATTGAAATTTGCGCGAGGGATTGAGGTTGGTCATGTATTTCAGTTGGGTAACAAATACAGTCAATCTATGAATCTAACAGTGCTTGGAGAAGATGGGAAATCCTTGTATCCAGAGATGGGTTGTTATGGGATTGGTGTATCGCGCATTGTTGCAGCCGCCATTGAACAAAACAACGATAAAAATGGCATCATTTGGCCGGATGCGATGGCGCCATTTCAAATCGCAATTATTCCTATGCAATTTCACAAAGCCTACCGTGTGCGAGAAAAAACAATGGCGTTGTATGAGGCATTAAAATCCGCTGGTTTTGAGGTGTTGGTGGATGATCGTAATGAACGCGCTGGTGTGATGTTTGCAGACATGGATTTAATTGGCATTCCACATCGTATCGTGATTGGTGAGCGTGGTATTGATGCAGGCACGGTTGAATACAAGCATCGTACGGGCGAAACGTCGGAAAACATTGCGATTGATCAATTATTGACGATGTTACAAAAACGTCTTCTTGGGCGCCACTTGTAGGACTTATTTCGTACCTGTTCCTAGGGGTGACAATTGGTTTCCGGTCGCTTATCCTTACTAGCATGAATATTCAGACCCAATATCGCCGACCCATACTGATCGTTGTATTGTTGCACGTCCTGCTGTTCTGCGTCTTGGTTTTTAGTCTAGCGCCTACCGCGTTTCGTATGCCGCCTTCATCAGCGCCGATGCGTACTATCCACGCAACCGCTGTTTCACAAGCGGATGTGCAGATGCAAATCAATACAATCCAACAACAAGAGCATGAAAAGCAGGAAGAAGTGCAAGCCGCTGAGAAGAAAATCAAAGAGGCGAAAGCACAAGCTGCTGAGAAAAAACTAATGGAAGCCCGTATTGCAGCGAATGCGAAACTCAAAGTAGAAGCAGTGGCGCATGCGCAAGCGGTTGCGAAGACAAAAAAATTGGAATTGGCTGAAGCGCAAGCAACCGCGAAAAAATTAAAAGCAGTAAAACAAAAAAAATTGCTCATGGAACAAAAGAAACTCCAGCAAGCGTTAATACAGCAACAAATTGCTAGCGAACAAAAAAATATTTCGGCGCTTCAGGCGCAAGCGAAGGCGCAGGCAGAAGCGAAAGCGCAAGCTCAGGCGGCAGCTAAGGCAGAGTCGCTTGCACAGCAGGGAGCCATCGATAAATATAAGGCCGAAATTTTATCCGCAATTCAGTCTAATTGGCGTATCAGCCAAGTGAACAGTAAATTGAAATGTGTTTATTCCGTCCAATTGGCGCCAGATGGTACTGTGTTGTCGCTTAAATTAGTTCAAAGCAGCGGTGATGCTGGATTAGATCAGTCTGCGCAGCAGGCGATTACCTTATCTTCGCCTTTGCCGGTTCCGAATAATCCCGGGTTATTCAATCATTTTCGCCAATTGGTTTTGACGCTAAGTCCGCAAGGATTCTTGCAGTCGGTGAGTGGTGAGTAGGTGATGAATGTGCATGAATCACGTCTTGTTTTTAAACATAAAACGAGTACTATTTAGCAGCAGAAAGCGGGGGGAAGCGATGCGTGTTTTTTTCGAAAAAATAGTATTACTGATAGCTGGATTTTCATTCTTAACGGCAGCACACGCTGCATTACATCTGGAATTAACGCAAGGAATGAATGCGGCGATTCCCATTGTGATTACGCCTTTTGCCAATCAAACCAATAATGTTCCCGGCAACACAACGCTGTCACAAGTGATTTCCAATGATTTACAAAACAGCGGACAATTTTCTGTAACGACATCTCAAAAAAGCGCGAATGATTTGGTGACGGGGCAAGTGCGCCAAATTGGACCGAGTCGTTATCAAGTGTCATTCCAATTGGTGAATTTAGTGCCTGCGAATACGACGGATGCAACGAATACAACCACCTTATTGAATCTCAGTTTTACGGCAAATCAAGCAGGATTGCGTGGATTGGGGCATCATATCAGCGATTTAATTTATCAAAAACTCACCGGTGTTCGTGGTGTGTTTTCGACAAAAATTGCGTATGTTTTAGTTCAACGCTACGCTGATCGTCCATCGCATTACCAATTGATTGTGGCAGATCAAGATGGATTTAATCCGCAAACATTGTTGAACTCCGAGCAGCCGATTATGTCGCCGACATGGACGCCCGATGGTCGTGAATTGGCATACGTTTCTTTTGAAGGGCATCATGCAAGTATTTATATCCAAAATTTAGCAACGGGTGGTCGTAGTATTATTTCACGTTATCCGGGTATGAATAATTCACCTGCATTTTCACCGCATGGTCGACGCTTAGCCTTGGTGTTAACGGTGAGTGGTAATCCCAATGTTTTTGTGATGGATTTGGCCGGAAGACGTTTGACACAATTAACGAATGACTATTCAATCGATACGGAACCTACGTGGGCACCGGATGGAAACGCATTGTTTTTCACATCGAATCGTGCGGGAGGTCCAGAAATTTATCGTTATGATTTTGCATCTCGCCAAGTTTCTCGCGTTACATTTGATGGAAACTACAATGCACGTGCATGCTTAACGCCTGACGGTAAAACGCTAGTAATGATGCATCGTGACAGCGGATCGTTTAATATTGCTAAGCAAGATTTATCGTCGGGTCGAATGACGACTTTGACGGATGGTGGGTCGGATGATTCGCCGAGTTTGGCACCGAATGGAAAAATGGTACTATATGGAACGCGATTTGCGGGTCGTGAGGTTTTGGGTCTCGTGTCGATTGATGGTCGCGTGAAATTACGTTTGCCATCACAGATAGGTGATGTACAAGATCCATCGTGGTCGCCGTTTTTGCAGTAGGCGACGCACGTAGTTATAGCGGAGCATAGTTCAGGGTTATAGGGAATTTTTTAAGGAGTGTTAGTTATGAAAAAAGCTTTAGTAAAAATATCGGTGGTCGTGTTGGCTGCAAGCAGTATGTTGCTTTTGACATCTTGCTCTAAAAAACCAACAGCAGGGTCAGAATCTAATGGTTCTGATGCAAGTCAAACATATGGTATGAATTCGGGTACTGATTCGGATGGTTTCAAAGTAAATTCGTTGAAAGCACCGTCCAATCAAACGTATTATTTCGCATTTAATAAGAGCGATTTCCGTCCGCAAGATATGAAAGCGTTATTGATTCAAGCGGATTATATCGCATCGCACGCTAATGCGCGCGTACGTTTGGAAGGTAATACCGATAATCGTGGAAGTCGCGAATACAATATTGGGTTGGGATGGCATCGTGACCAAACCGTTGCGCGTATTTTAGAGCAACAAGGGGTGCGTGCTAATCAGATTCAAATGGTCAGCTATGGTAAAGAAAATCCTGCTGTGCCAGGAGATAATGAACATGCTTGGGCATTGAATCGCCGAGTTGACTTCATTTACAAACAAAAAGGTTAAGATATATGCGCTTGAAACTGGGTAAAGTTTGTTTGACTGCGATTGGTTGGGTAGGTCTCACTTCTGTGGCCGCTTTTGCTCATGAAGCACCGGTTGTGGACGTGCAACAACAACAAAACTCTGCAGTCAGTACCCAGACTGAAGGATCGACAGGGGGCGCTTGGCAACCTGTCTCTTCTAACTCAGGTGCAACAGAGCAAAACGCTTCTTGGCAGCCTGTCGGTTCTCCAGGTAATGGACCTCAGGGTAGTGGCGCTGAAGCACAGCGTGACACTCAGGTGGCTCCACCGCCTGTACCCACAGGCACTGTCGATCAACGCGTGGCGCGTTTGGAACAACAAGTGTCGAATTATTCTCAGATGAATATGCCGCAACAAATCAGTGATTTGCAGCAAAAAGTATCAGAGTTGCAAGGCAAATTGGAAGTCGATCAACGTAGTTTAAAAACATTAACTGAACAACAACGCACTTATTATCAAGATCTAGAGCAGCAAGTTGCTCAATTGAAGAAAAAAGATAACAAAACAGAATTGAGTGAAAGTGGTACGGCGGATAATAATCCTGCTGCGCCATCAAAAGAGGCTGCATCATCAGTTGAGTCACCTAGTGCGTTGGCTGCCTCTGGTGCGCTTGCGGTAAAAAGTAATCTCGCAGAAAAAGGTGCTGTTGGTGCAAAAACGCCTGTTGAAAATAAAAAAAGTCAATTAGCAGAAGCGAATGTGGCGACTCAAGCAAACCCTGTTCCCGCAGATGACTCGAATAAAGCAACGCAAGTAGATTTATTGAGCCAAAAAAAGCTACCCTCGCTCAGTGATTCGGATTCTTATGGTAATGCATTCCGATCGTTGTCGAATAAACATTTTAATGAAGCGCAAACAGGCTTCCATCAATACTTGCAGGATTATCCAAAAGGTCGTTTTGCAGTGAATGCCCATTTTTGGTTGGGCGAAATTGCACTGATGCACGAACATTATAATGTCGCAGCAACACAATTTCAGACAGTTGTGGCTCAGTATCCGACATCAACGAAGGTGCCTGATGCAAAATTAAAAATAGCAATGATTCATGCGGCAACTGGAAAAATGGATGTGGCGCGCACTGAGTTTATGCAGATTCGTAAATCATATCCTGGCACAACAGCAGCGCAATTGGCGAGTATTAGACTGCAGCAATTGGCCAATGTCACGAGTGTAACTGTGCAATAGCAATAGATATGAGCGTAGCGAATAAATAATCCTTATTCAGAACCGCGCACGCAGCGTAGGCTTCGTTCGTGGATGGGCATACATATCCACATAAAGCGCGAAAATATCATCCTAACTTCCGATGATATTTACGATCGTACCCGCTCACTCTCGCTTCGCTTCGTGCGCGGTTCTGAGATCACTCTTTCATTGCTTGTGTATAAAGCTATGCACGCAGGGAGTGCGGAACACGGCGTACTAAGCAAGAATTTTGCAAAACGGATTTTTTATGAGTCAGGATGACGATTCGATTGATGCCAAACGTCGAGAGTTTTTGACAGGTGCAACAGTCACGATGGGAGCGATTGGTGTCGCCGCGGCGTGCGTGCCATTTATTGCATCAATGTTACCCAGTGCTGATGCGATTGCTGCAGGTGGTCCGATACATGTCAAAGTCAGTGATATGAAGCCGGGAGACCAACTCACCGTAATTTGGCGTGGTAAGCCCGTTTGGATCATTGCACGTGGCGTTGATGCGCTCGAAACCCTTCATACCGATACCAATTTATTACGCGACCCTGATTCAACAACCGACCAACAACCTACGTATGCGCAAAATATTTTTCGTTCGCGCAAACCGCAGCATTTAATTTTAGTCGGTGTTTGTACGCATTTAGGTTGCACGCCCACTTATCGTCCTGATCCGCATTCCGTTTCCTCTGATTGGCCGGGTGGCTTTTTTTGTTCTTGTCACGGTTCGAAGTTTGATTTGTCGGGACGCGTTTTTAAAGGTGTTCCTGCGCCCATTAATTTGGAAGTGCCGCCGTATGTGTATTTGAGTGATGATGAAATTTTGATTGGCGTGGACAAGGTGTGAGTTATGTCAAAAATCTCCCTCTGGATCAACACACGTTTCCCTTTAAAAGAAATGTGGAATGATCATGCTGCAAAATATCCAACGCCAAAAAATTTAAATTTTTGGTATTTTTTTGGTGTTTTTTCATTGGTTGTTTTGGTTAATCAAATCGCAACGGGTATTTGGTTAGCAATGGTTTACACACCCACTTCTGCTGACGCATTTTCTTCTGTCGAACACATTATGCGTGACGTGCCATTTGGTTGGTTACTGCGTTATATGCATGCGGTTGGTGCATCTGCCTTTTTTATTGTGATTTATTTGCATATGTATCGCGGCATTATGTATGGCTCATTTAAGGCGCCGAGAGAGTTGTTATGGTTAATTGGAATGTTTCTTTATGTGATTTTATTGGTTGAATCTGCGAGCGGTTATGTGTTGCCGTGGGGACAAATGTCTTTTTGGGCGATTAAAGTTTTAATTACGGTATTTTCCGTTATTCCTTTTGTGGGAAAGCAAATCGTGATTTGGTTGCAAGGGGATTACAATGTTTCTGGTGTAACGCTTCATCGTTTCTTTGCATTTCATGTTATTGCCATTCCGTTATTAATTTTATTTTTAGTGTGGATGCATATTATTGCCCTGCATCGTGTGGGTTCCAATAATCCTACGGGTATGGATGTTGAAAAAATTCCATTTCATCCGTATTACACGGTGAAAGATTTATCAGGCGTTATTGTATTTTTATTTTTGTTTTTTTTAATTGTATTTTATGCGCCCACATTGGGGGGGTATTTTTTAGAAAATGCTAATTTTGCTCCCGCCAATCTGCTAGTAACACCCTTACATATTGCGCCGCCGTGGTATTTAGCGCCGTATTATTCCATATTGCGTGCAATACCGAATAAATTAATGGGCGTTAGTTTGGCGACAGGTGCGATTGTATTATTGTTTATTTTACCCTGGCTTGACCGTTCACCTCTAAAATCCATTCATGAGCGCAGTGTATGGATCAAGGTAGCGTTAACTTTATTTGTGATTAGTTTTGTAGGATTGGGATTTTGTGGCACTGAAAACCTTACTGACACGAACATTCTTTTTTCACGTATTTTTACAGTGATTTATTATTTATTTTTTTTGACTATGCCTTTTTATACTAAAAAAATGTGAGTTTAAATTTGGAACAGTGTTTGTCAAATGCGATAGAAGCGCGCGTGCCAACAAGCGCGCAATGTTTTGGAACGCTGTTTGTCAAATGCGATCAAAGCAATGTTGAGCACTAAATGCGAATTAAAAAATTCATTTTCCTAATCTTATTTTCTTGCTGCGGAATATATGCAGAGGAATCGCTCATTCAATTAGAACATGTGACAGTCAGTGAAAATGATCGTGCCTCCATTTTGCGTGGTGCAAAAATATTTGCAGGGACATGTATGGTATGCCATACCGCAAAATATTTGGGAAATAATAAATTGGCCAATGAATCGGGTATTACATTAAGTAAAATGCCATTGAATAACAAAGAATGGCTGTTAAATGTGGTTCCACCCGACTTAAGTTTGGAAGCGAGACAGCGCGGCGCTGATTGGATTTATACTTATATTCACGCGTTTTATAAAGATCCAGCGCAACCAACGGGATTTAATAATTTACTTGTTCCTAATACGGTAATGACAAATATTTTTGCGGCTCAGCAAGGCGTGCAAGAACGTGAGATTGATCGTAATATCGTGACGCCGATTTTTGGTAATAAAAAACCCCACTATTATCAGGTATTAAAATTGGTTCAAGTGGGGTCGCAGTCACCAGAAGAATTTGATGAAACGACACGCGATATTGTTAATTTTTTAGTGTACGCCAGTGACCCACATGCCAGTGAACGAAAGTCGCTCGGTGTGTATGTGTTATTGTTTTTAGCGTTATTTTTTGTTGTTGTGTTCTTATTGAAAAAATTGGTTTGGAAACGTATTAAATAGTTGATCTGAATCTCATTTCGGAGTTAATTAGCAGCGATAGAAGTGCGAGCGCCAGCGATCACGCCAATACGTAACGCCGTATAATGCCTCGTATTGGCGTGGTCGTTTGCACTCCCACTTCTATCGCCTCCATTAAGCATTGCTGCAATTACAACCAATACACAATAATAAATAACCCCAGCCATATCGCATCTACAAAATGCCAATACCAAGAAACAGCTTCAAAACCAAAATAATGTGAAGAATTAAAATCATTTTTTGCTAAACGCCATAAAATCACCGTCAATGCGATAATACCAATCGTGACATGCAATGCATGAAATCCAGTTAGCATGAAAAAAGTGGCGCCATAAATACCAGAATCCAACCGTAATGATTTGATCGCATAGGCTGTCCAATATTCATGTGCCTGCATTGATATAAAAATGACGCCCAGTATAATTGTCATTGCTTGGAAAAAAATCATCTGCGCACGATTTTTTTTTAAAATTCCCCAGTGTGCAATTGTAATTGTGACACCGGAGGATAATAAAATCAGGGTATTTATGGCGGGAATTCCCCAAACTTCCATTACAGATTGTGGGCCGCTAAATTGTATCGGGTCGGGTGTTTTCAAGAGGGGCCAACTGGCATGAAAATTAGGCCACAAGAATTGATGTGTTGAAGCGCCGGTGAGAGCGCCGCCTAAAACAGGTACTGCGTAAAATCGCGCATAAAATAATGCGGCAAAAAACACGCCAAAAAATATCACTTCCGTAAAAATAAACCATAGCATTCCTAAACGGAATGAGCGGTCTACCTGGGGGTTATTTAATAATCCCGCACGATTTTCTCGAATGATTGTGCTGAACCAACCGTATATCATCAACAACAAAATTAAAAATCCTGCAAAAAATAAATAAATGCCAATTGTGTTTTTGTGTAACCAATTGGCAACGCCGATAAAAATAAAAAATAAAGCAATCGAGCCTATGATGGGCCAATAAGTGGGAGTAGGAAGATAATAACTGTTTTTATTTTTTGATGACTTCACCGATGCTCCTGCTTACACGTTAGGACCCTTATGATTGATCATCGTCATTAGTTTCGGTACGCATTTCATCGGGTCTTAAAATCACATTTTTTTCGAGTAAATCAGCCATGTGTTGATCCATGGTTTGCATCCCATATTGTCGACCTGTTTGCATCGCAGAATACATTTGGGGAATTTTGTTTTCACGAATGAGGTTTCGGATAGCGCCCGTGCAAATTAATACTTCATGCGCAGGATGAATGCTGCCTTTCGGTGTTTTTAAAAGTCTTTGCGCGATAACGGCGCGAAGTGATTCTGATAGCATCGCGCGAATCATATCTTTTTCATTGCCTGGAAAGACATCAATAATCCGATCGATGGTGTGTGATGCGGAGCTTGTATGTAATGTACCGAAAACCAAATGTCCTGTTTCTGCAGCAGTGAGTGCTAATCGAATCGTTTCTAAATCTCGCATTTCACCGATCATAATGATATCAGGATCTTCACGTAGTGAGGCACGTAATGCATTTTGAAATGCTTGCGTATCTCTGCCAACTTCACGTTGTTGTATTAAACAATACTTGCTTTTAAAAATATATTCGATGGGATCTTCAATGGTTAAAATATGTTCGCGAGAGTCTTCAAGATTATTGATGTAATTAATTAATGCGGCTAGTGTTGTACTTTTGCCTGATCCTGTTGCGCCAGTGACTAATACCAGTCCATTGGGGTAATGACAAACGGTCTTAAAAATAGGGTTGTCGAGATGAATTTCTTCAAATGAAGGAATGGTAAATGAGAGTGTACGCATTGACGCGCTTAAGCCGCGTGATTGATAAAAAGCATTAATACGAAAACGCGCAATGTCGGTAATTGCATAACTAAAATCTAACTCGAATGTTTTTTCGAGAATTTCCCACTGCGCTTCTGTCATGATGCTTTGTAGCATTTTTTTTATATCGTCATTGCTCAGTACGGGCTCTTCGAGGCGATATAAATCACCATTTTTTCGAACAATGGGTTTTTCACCGGAAGATAAATGTAAGTCGGAACACTTTTGTTCAACCACATAATTCAGGAGTTCTTGGATATTCATGTTTTTCTCGAAAAGTGGTGGGAATGCATAGCGACGCTTGTGTAATGTACAAAAATCGTAATGGATGGTGTTGTCATTAATTTTTCGCCAGCGGCATTTAATATTGCTGCTGACAATGTATGGCTGCCGCGCGTGATAACTGCTGTGTTATTACGCACTTTAGGGATGCTGATGGAAGTCGTCGTCGAGGATGACGCTACAGAGGTGCCATCTAAATAAAATTCGATGGTGTCGCCTTTTTGCAAAGCAGGCGTGATGCTAACACTAACAGAAATTTCAGTGGGGTTTTGAAAAGTATCTTGATCTTTGGGTGAGCTAATGGAAAAAGCAGTATACTCTTCCCTTTTGTCTGTGCTAGCAGCATCTGTCGCGTTGGTTGTGTTGGCAGAGTTGATGGGTCGTTTTGAAATATTTTCCTTCGGTAATATCACTGCTTCAGCTTGTGCGTTGGGTTGGTCTGAGTAGGTGACTACCCCTTTTTCATCAATCGATTTATAAATTGGGTTGGATGCAGCGGTTGCGCTGAACGAAAGAAAGTTGATCATCAAAAAAAGTGCTAGAAGGATGCCTGTTTGCATAGAACGTTTTCCTTTTAAGGTAAATTTTGAGACACCTTTCCTGTGGCTTGGGGATCAATGCTGGCGATAATGCTGCTTATCGATACAGTGTTTGTGCTACCTGTTGGGTCAGTCCATTCTGCTGAAATAACGACGGCTTTTCTTGTGGGTGATGTAGCGTCAGTCACTTGCCATGACAGGGTATAGGTAGCAGTGGTTGCAGCGACGTTCGTGGGTGATCCATTAGTGGTGATATCGGAATAAGCGATGCCTGCTGGTGCATTGGTCAAGGCGGTATAACTTCTAAAATATTGCATTTTGTCTTGGACTAGCGACAGCGCTTCTGTTTTTTGATTGACAATGGTGCGTTCGCGTAACAAGTTTGTTTGAAATGCGACAAGCGAAAGCATCGCAATGGCAAAAATAAGCGAAGCGATCAGTACTTCGATAATAACACTGCCCTGTTGATGCTGTTTTATTTTCATATCTCCTTCCTAAGGTGAAAATTTATTGTTGTACACTTTAATAGTACGCGTAATCGTTTTTGTGGTGGCGCTATTTGTCTTCAGGTAACCACTCATTGTGATGGTCAGTGTGCGGTAACTGGTGGTATCAGTGCCGTTGGTGTTCGTGTCATTAGAATCGATTGCCACTGAAGTTAAGCTAGTCGTAAATGCAGTGATAATAATTGTATTGGGATCCGTCAGATTCACCCAATCACTGGGTGCTGGCGAGCAGGCAAAAGTAGAGCCAGTGGGGCGGAACTGAATTGCGCTCGTTCCCATCCGATAGCCGAATTTATCGCTATCTGTCACAGCGCCGTCTTGATTGCGGTCATAAGCGAAAGTGACACAGTTGGTTGTACCGCCATCGGTGATATCGGTACCTGCTGCAAAGAAGGGGTTTGTGCTACTGCTTGTTGCATTAAACCAATAACCGGTGCGTTGTACGTCGGCAACAATGCCATCCATAATGGCATTTAAATCTCTTTCCAGTTTTCCGGTTCCCAGCACCTGCTGACTGCCATCGATCGAATTTGAGAAAATACCCAGTACAGCGACCGCGATAATCATGCTGATGCTAAGTCCAACCAAGATTTCAATCAGTGAAACCCCGTGCTGTTTTTTTATTGACGTTAGCATCCGTAACCTCCTACCGTACCGCCAGAACATACGGTGGATGTTCCTAACTGGTTGATTGTTATTGTTATTATTTGATTATTAATAGTGCTTGAGAGAGTGATGATGCCGTTTGTGGTATTGCTAGAAAATGTCGGTGCGCCGCGCACGGAATCAAACGTCACTGAAGTATCTCCGCCATTCGCTGGAAGGTTTGTCGTTGACAAAGAGGTCTGTGGAAAGCCGGCGCTGGTGATTTGCCCTAAGTTACAACTGTTGGTAGTAGTGCAAGTACAGCTGGCATTGGTTGTCATGCCGTAGCACCAACTGGATCCGGAACGAAGCATGAGAGTTACATTGGTAGATTGTTGGATGGCAGAGGTCCGTCCAAAAAGAATGTCGTCGTACAAGTTTTCAGCTGCTGATTTTAGTCTGTTTTGTGAAAAATAGGTGGTGATTGAGGGCAATAATAATAAAACAATAATCCCCAGTATCACCATGACGATGATAAACTCGATAATCGTAAATCCCTTTTGCTTTTTCGAGGCAGTCAACACGTCGCACCTCCCGTGCTTTAAATATCAAGATCAGGGGATTGAAATACGAACGAACTCTATACAAGCCTGTCCGTACATGCCCTGTTGTCATTGTACTATATCTCTATTATAGTCAAATAAGAGATTTTTCTCCAAAAATCAAATAGAAGGCATGTATGCTGGACTTCTTGGCGCAAGGATTACAGGCCAAAATAAACCAATGGGTTATCCGTATCGGACGGCTTAAAGAGCTTTTTAGCAGCTCCAAAGATGTTTATGGCGATTTACTGGGTGTTGATTTGGACGATTCTTCTGTGATCTCTGTTTTGCTGCGTAACCCATTGGGTGGAGCGGTACGCGTTTCTCGTGCAGAGGTGGTTGGCCTCCCTGCCGGCACCATGGCTGAAGATGTGGTGGTAGACAACGCGCAATTGGTAGCTGCCTTGAAAAAAATGATTGAAAAAGCCAGTATTCACACGATGAATGCAGTAATTGGGATGCCGGGTTCCAAAGTCGTCATTAAGCAAATCAAGCTGGATAACTCACTATCAGATGCCGAGGCAGAATCACGTGCTTGGCAAGAAGCACGAAAGACATTTCCCGAAATTGTTAAAAATTTATTTTTAGATTTCACGCAAGTGGAACAGCGTACAATTGGAAAAAATAAAAAATATCTGCTGGTATTGGTTGTGGTAAGAAAGGAAGATATTTTGCCGCGCGTAGACAGTTTGCAGCAAGCCGGTTTAACGACCAAAATTGTCGATGTTGATTATTACGCGCTTGAACGCGCTTATCAATTGATTGCATCACAACTGCCGCAAAATCATGCAGCATCTTATGTGGCAATGATTGATTTTAATCCGCATAGTATTATGTTTGTGGTCATGCATAAAAAAAAGGCGGTATACAATAATCGCCAAATTTATACGGGCGATGTGTTGGTACCCGTTGTGCAACGTATTATGGGATTAGAAATTGCTCCCGTGAAAACCAAACCTGCTTTTTTGGTGCCGATGCATTTAACACCCATGCAGGCTGATGTTCAAGCGCAATCAGAATCTCAGCAATCACAGGTTGTCGTTGATTCATTAAATGAAGATCAAAAATCACATGTGGTGATGTCTATTCGTCGTTTATTTCAATCATTTTATGCGGAAAATGCCGGACGCGTCATCGAACATATTGTGTTAACGGGACGTTGTGCGTTGATACCTGAACTTACGCAACACATCGGAAAAATGTTGGATATTCCGACGGTGGTTGGGAATCCTTTTGTATCTCTAAAAATGGGCGGGCATGTTGATGTAGAACGTGTCTTGAAATTGGGGCCCGCTTTTGCATTGAGTTGTGGTTTGGCAATGCGTGGAATACCTTTATGGATATAAATTTATTACCTTGGCGTGAAGAGATTGTTGAATACAACAAAAAAGTTTTCATGCGATTAATATTGGGTGCACTTATTTTATCAGGCATTTTTTTAGTATTTATCTATTATTTGTTTTTTTCGCGAGTCAGTTACGAAGTCAGTTATACGGAAGCATTGGAAAAAGCAAAATTGAATTTAGTTGGCAACGTGGCAGCCTATTTTAGTTATCAAAAAGTGCAAAAAGAAGTAAACGCACGCTACATCATGTTACAAAAATTGCAGTCTAGCCGTTTTGAAACGATTGCATTGTTGAACGGACTCGCCAGAGTAACGCCATTAGGTATTTATATGAAAAAATTGGTTCGTCGGGGAGATCGGCTTGAATTAACCGGTGTTGCAACTTCTAATTTATTGATTGCACAAATGATGCAATCAATTGAAGGATCGAAACATTTAAAAGTAATTTCTTTACAAAAAGTAGAAAAAACAGAATCTCAGCATTCGACGGTTACTGAATTTGATTTGCAATTGGCATTAACGACACCTGCTTCATTGAGCGAAGAAACCGCTAAACAAGTGAATAAACTGCAGATGCAAAATTCTGACGCCGTAATTCAGCAGGACAAAACCGAACAAAATAAAAAAAATGATGATGCTGCTAAAAAATAATCAGGAAATGTGAGATGGGATGCGCAGTACTAACATTGCTATAAAAAAAACATCTTATATGGTGAAGTTGTACTTATTGCCGCCGTTTATCAAAATAATACTGGCGTTGGGTTTATTTATTTTTATTTGTGTGATCGGTATTACGATTTTACATCGACAATCGGTTGCAGAGCTTGTGAGTCTGAAGCAAAGAAAGGTAATGCTGGAAAAGGAGGTAACACGAGAAGCAAAATCCTATGGAGACCTCGTTTATTTGTCTAAAAACGCGAAGGAAGCGAAAGAACAATATCAGTCCTTGATAAAACAGTTTCCGCCTGAATTTAAAATTGGTGAGCTACTGGCGGATATTTCAAAATTAGGCACTGAACAGGGACTAAAATTTATTTATTTTAAACCGCAACAATCGGTAGATCATGTGTATTATGCAGAAGTGCCTGTTGAGATTTCGGTGGTGGGTCAATTTCATCAAATTGGTCGGTTTTTAGGGGGGGTGGCAAATTTGCCAGGCTCTGTTGTTGCGGTTAATCATTTTACGTTAACGCGTTTAGACGGAACAGAAAATTTATTATCGTTACAGTTTACGGCAACTTTATATCATACGTTACCCACTTCATTGGATATTAAGGCATGAGAAGATATCCTTTTACGCTTCTCGTTAACCTGATAATAAGCAGCATGTTATTAACGTCATGCGAAAAACAAAATAATGCAAAACGGGATGTATCACGATTTGTGAAGACGTTAGAAAATGTTTCTTCCGCAATGAAACCAAAAGATGCTGAAAAGGGAGAGGTTATTGCACCTGTCTTTTATGACGGTGACAAGCATCGCGATCCTTTTGAATTACCTGCTTCTGTGAAAAATGTGAAACAATATCCAAATACGATATTAGTTGAAATGCCGCTAGACAGTTTAAAGTTGATTGGGATTGTGTTTCATAAAAATCTGCGATGGGCTGTTTTTCGGGGAACTAATGGCAGAGTATATAAAATGACTGAGGGTATGCGCGTTGGTACACAACATGCATTGCTCACTGAGATACAGCGGAGTCAAATAAAATTTACGGTTGATGTGAACACAGAAGCAGGTGTGACGGCTAAAGAAGTGGTGATGACCCTGCAGGAGCCAAGTTGATGAGTGGATTATTTCGCACGCTTCACGTCGTGCAGTTTTTCGCCAGAAAAAATGCTTTTTGTGGTGCGTTATTGATTGCCATTGCAACGGGTGTATGGGCAGCGGATGCAGTGAATCCACCGCCTTTATCGCAGAGCCCCATACCACAGCCCTTGGCGAACATTCGCACGCCCCAATTCGATGATGCGACGGATCCTGATGCGAGCGTATATGGGTCAAAAGATGCTGAACTCATTTCGTTGAATTTTACGAATATTAAAGTGCGTGAATTACTTCAAATTATTGCGCAATTTACCCAATTAAATTTTGTCATCACAGATAATGTGAAAGGTGAAATGTCGATCCATTTGCATCAAGTGCCTTGGACACAAGCATTGGATGTGATTCTAAAATCGCAAGAGTTGGGTGAGCGTCATGTGGGCAATGTGATTTATATCGCGCCCGTTGCAGATCTTATGAGACAGCAAATTTCTGAGTTAGAAGCCAATCAACGTATGCGAGATTTAGTGCCGTTAGAAGATAAAGTAATCCATTTAAATTACGCCAATGCAGAAGATGTTCAAAAAATCCTGGATACCAAAAATTATTCATTGTTGTCTTCTCGGGGTTCAACGAATGTGGACAAGCGAACCAATGCCGTTTGGATTCGTGATACACCAGAGCATGTGAAAACAGTTGTGCAAATGATTAAACAATTGGATTTCCCGGTCGAACAAGTCATGATTGAGGCGCGTATCATCAGTGTGGATAAACAATTTGAAAGAACGCTGGGTGCAAAGTTTGGTTTGACGCAACCGTCTAATTTATCGGGTACCTTGCAGGGTGCGAATGAGATGGTTTCAGGGCTCAATCCACAAGGTACCGCGCCGGTAGGTAGCCCTGCCAGCGTTCCCTTAGGTGATCGCTTGAATTTTAATATACCTGCGGGTTCTGTGTTTGGCTCCAATGCGATGCCTGGCAGTATCGGTATGGCGGTCGCGAAATTGGGCTCCTCATTTATAGACTTGGAATTGTCAGCATTAGAGGAAGAAAATAACATCAGTATTATTTCTTCACCGCGATTGATTACGTCCA
>Ga0155584_1016_pt1 | contig 46235 bp, 49 predicted proteins | sample RifCSPhighO2_12_FD_107241 | JGI IMG/M metagenome (GOLD analysis project Ga0155584, IMG submission 107241) | Gammaproteobacteria bacterium RIFCSPHIGHO2_12_FULL_40_19
TCTGTTTTGTTGGTACCCCATTTTTCTGAGGCGGCAGATAATGCGCCAGCGCAGGCAGCGGTCCCTGTGCAACATCAACCCACGCGTTCGCATTCAAAATCGGACAATACACCGATTGATATTAATCAGGCGAATGCAACTCAGTTGGCAACATTAAAGGGGATTGGGCCTAAAAAGGCAGAGGCGATTATTGCGTATCGTACGGCGCATGGCGCGTTCAAAACAATTGATGCGTTGGCAAGTGTAAAAGGAATTGGGGAGAAAGCGGTCGCGCGCTTACAAAATAAAAATCCAGGTCGTTTAGTTGTTAACACGGCCACAAAAATCGGGTAGACTTACGGTTTCTGGATGTGGTGATTTTACAATAGGATAATACTATAACATTTTGATTTTGCTGGCATTCTAAATCAATCTCTATTGTTTTTATCGGTTGTGATCATTACCTCCAGAATTTGATTCAGCGTTCAGTGGTTAAATTGACCTCGACGGTTCAGATTTGATGTGATTTTAAATGAAAAATTAAGGAAAAAGACGAGGCGTACTTGATGTGTACGTTGAGTCTTTTGACGAGATTTTTCATTTAAAAGCGCGCAAATATGCACCTGCTAGAAAGATGCTAAACAACTACCAGAATTTTTAGACAAAACCCTCCTAAGTGTGACAGAATCTGCCTCGGTTTAATTTTGTTTTGACTGGGATCGTTTACATCACATGAACTTTTTTCTTGCATTTTCTTTAAGCATCTCAGTGGGTATTTTCACGACATTGACTTGTATTTATTTATTGCGTCCCGCTGCAGAACATATTGGATTGGTGGACACACCAGGCGGTCGAAAAATGCATGCAGATGCTGTCCCGCTGATTGGTGGTATTGCTATCTTTGTCGGCTTTTGTTTTTCGTTGCTGTGTTTAAATGTGTCGTTACATGATTATCGTGGTTTATTGGCGGGTAGCGCAATTTTAGTATTGATTGGTGTCATGGATGACTTTAGAGAATTAACACCACGAATTCGATTGGTGGGTCAATGTTTAGCAAGTCTTTTGTTGATTGAGTGGGGTCATCTGTCGGTTGACCACTTAGGTGATTTATTTTTTTTCGGCAGTGTGAATTTGGGTGTGGGGTCTTTTCTTTTTACCTTGTTTTTTGTGCTCGGATTTATTAACGCGATTAATATGATCGATGGCCATGATGGATTGGCGGGCACAATTGTGTTGGGTCAGGCGCTTTTATTTGCTTTTTTATGCATGCATTTTCACCAAATCAATAATGCCCAAGTGCTCATTATTTTTATTGCGATGCTTTCTGTTTTTTTAATGTTTAATTTGCCCTTGCCCTGGAGAAAACGTGCCAGTATTTTTATGGGTGATGCAGGCAGTACGTTTATTGGATTTGTGATTGCATGGTTTGCGGTTGATATTTCACAAGCGATGTTTGTGCACAAACACACGAGTTTTAGTTATTCGCCAGTCACGATTTTGTGGGTATTGGCTTATCCATTATTTGATTTGTTGGCGGTTATTTTGCACCGATTATTTTCTCGCCGCTCACCTTTTTTGGCGAGCCGCGATCATCTCCATTATCTGTTAGTGGATTTTGGTTTTCGACCCGCCAAGGTGACATTTTTGTTATTTCTTTTTTCACTGTTACTGGGATTGATGGGAATTATATTGGCTGAACAAAAAATTCCAGAGCCGTGGCAGCTCATCACTTTTTTTGTTGTGTTTACTTTTTATTATCTTTCAACGCTGGTTTTTCAGAGGAAGTTGGTACCGGCTTAAATAAACGCTTTGCCTGGCGCGCTTGCTAACGCGCGCGCTTCTATCGCCTCCATTAAGCATTAGTGCAACCAGAGCAAGGTTTTTTCAACCAGCTTAAATAAACTCCAGGAGTTTATTAGCAGCGAGGAGAAGCACGCGTATTAGCAAGCGCGCTAGAGAATAAGGATATTTTCACCGATGCTTACCGCAGAAAAAATTTATTGTGTGCGAAATTCACGCTTATTATTTTCGGATATCCATTTTTCAATCGCGCCGGGTGAAATGCTGCAAGTGGGTGGTCATAACGGTGTTGGAAAATCCAGTTTATTGCGCATCGTTGCAGGATTATTACAACCAGAATCAGGTCAGGTGTTTTGGAATAATCAATTGATCATGCAATCTGATTTTTATCAGCACTTGCATTATCTCGGCCATTTGCTCGGGATAAAGTCTGAATTGACGATCCTAGAAAATATTTTATTTGCCTTGCCTGATAGTCAGTGCTCGCTGGATCATATCAAAATCATTTTAAAAAATTGGTCGTTAGACAATGTGATGTATGATTTTTGTGGTACGTTATCACAAGGACAAAGGCAGCGCGTGGCGCTAGCACGGCTACAATTATCGACAAAACGCGTATGGATTTTGGATGAACCTTTTGCAAATTTAGACAATCACGGTATTTTGCAATTAGAAAAATTATTGCAGAATCATTTGAATAATGGTGGAGTGATTCTATTGTCGACGCATCATGAAAGAGCGCTGAAAGGGGTAAAACCAATGCTGCTGGAGTTGTGATGCGTAGTTTTCCCCGCGCATGGTCGATGTGTCTTGTCCTAGCGTTAAAACGCGAGTGTACGTTTATCGCTCGAAAACCAATGCACTATGTAATCCCCTTTCTTTTTTTTATGTTGGTATGTCTATTATTTCCATTGGCTATTTCAGCGGATTCGCAGGTATTAACGATGGTGGGTGCTGGGGTTGTTTGGGTGGCTGTACTGCTCGCACATCTCTTAGCATTGCCCCATTTGTTTTCTGAGGACTATGAGGATGGCTCATTGGATCAACTCCTCATTCGGCCAACGTCATTATCAAACGTTTTGAGCGCCAAAATTTTTGTGCATTGGCTGTTTTTTATTTTTCCGATGATTTTGATAGCGCCTGCGTTGGCCCTGATTTACCATATCCCGCTTTTTGCAACCAAGATACTCATCCTGGGCTTGCTACTGGGGACGCCGATCATTGCGATCCAGGGTGCAATTGTAGGCGCATTATGCGTTGGATTGCGACGAGATGGTTTACTATTGGCAATTATCCTGCTACCCATGTATATTCCCACGATGATTTTTGGTACAACAGGGGTTGTTGTTGCCGCGCAGGGAATGTCTGTCTTATTTCAATTGGATATATTGGGGGCATTGCTGATGATGGCAATCGCTTTTGGCCCGAGCGTCACCGCTTTTGCGTTACGCATCGGCATAACATACGGTTAGGTTTTGATAATGGCATCACAGTTTAAAAACGTCGATAAAGTTAGAAATGTCGCGATTATTGCGCACGTCGATCATGGTAAAACAACGTTGGTGGATTGTTTATTAAAACAATCGGGCACCTTTGATGAACGTGCGCATCTTTCTGAGCGCATGATGGATTCCAATGATTTGGAACGTGAGCGTGGTATTACGATTTTAGCGAAAAATACGGCCATTCGTTGGCATGATTATCACGTTAACATCGTAGACACCCCAGGTCACGCGGATTTCGGTGGCGAAGTGGAACGTATCTTATCGATGGTGGATTCTGTGTTGCTGTTGATTGATGCAGTGGATGGACCCATGCCTCAAACACGTTTCGTGACACAAAAAGCATTTTCATGGGGTTTAAAGCCAATTGTTGTCGTCAATAAAATTGACCGTGACGGCGCGCGGCCTGAGTGGGCAGTAGATCAAGTATTTGATTTATTCGTGAGTTTGGATGCGACCGATGAACAATTGGATTTCCCAATTGTGTATACATCGGCATTGCAAGGCTTTGCGACAGATGATCCTACCAAACGTACCGAAGATATGTCGTTATTGTTCCAAACCATTATTGATAAAGTGCCACCGCCCAAAGTAGATGCGGAAGGCCCATTCCAAATGCAAGTCAGTGCGATCGATTACTCAAGCTATGTGGGTGCGATTGGTATCGGCCGTGTGACACGTGGAACGATTAAACCGAATACAGCAGTCACTGTTATTGATGCGACAGGTAAAACCCGCAGTGCACGCATTTTACAATTATTTCAAACGATTGGTTTTGATCGTCGCGAAATTCAGATGGCATCCGCGGGTGATATTATTTCAGTAACGGGTGTTGATAATCTGCGTATTTCTGACACCTTCTGTGATCCAACTTGTGTGGAGGCATTACCAACATTAACGGTTGATGAACCGACGGTGAGCATGACGTTTTCTGTCAACAATTCACCGTTTGCTGGAAAAGAAGGCAAATATGTGACGAGTCGTCAAATCGGCGATCGCTTGGAGCGTGAATTAATCGCCAATGTGGCATTGCGCGTTGAAAGCAGCGCAGCGTCTGATGAATATATTGTGTCAGGCCGTGGCGAGTTACATTTATCGATCTTGATTGAAAACATGCGACGTGAAGGTTTTGAATTGTCTGTGTCGCGCCCGAAAGTGATTCAAAAAGAAATCGACGGTGTGATGTCAGAACCGTATGAGCAATTGATTATTGACGTCGTTGAAACTGATCAAGGCACCATCATGCAATATTTGGCGGATCGTCAAGCCGATTTGAAACACATGATGCCAGATGGAAAAGGGCGTGTGCGTTTGGAATATGTTATGCCAACGCGTGGATTGATTGGGTTCCAAACAAAATTCTTAACGCTGACTTCTGGGTCAGGTGTGATGCATCACGTGTTTGATCATTACGGTCCTGTGAAAGCAAAAGCCATCAAAGCACGTCATCGTGGTGTATTGATTTGTAATGGTCCTGGTATTACACGTGCCTTTGGTTTGTATGGGTTGCAAGACCGTGGTTCGCTATTTGTGGGACCACAAACTGAAGTCTATGAAGGCATGATTGTTGGGTTGCATACGCGTGATAATGATTTGGTTGTGAATGCAACGAAAGAAAAACAATTAACGAATATGCGTGCATCAGGTTCGGACGAAAATATTATCTTAACGCCACCGATGATTATGTCGCTTGAGCGCGCCATCGCTTTTATTTCAGATGATGAGTTGGTTGAAGTAACGCCGAAATCAATTCGTATTCGTAAAAAGTTCTTGAAAGAAAATGAACGGAAGCGGGCAGGGAAGGAATAGGGAAAGGTATCAGTGTATTGACTCACACTGATACCTCATACTGATACCTGATATAGATAGAGGCACGGATGCACCCACTAAAAAAACTGATTTCTCCTAAGTATTGTTCTCGCTTTATCACCTGCTATCAAAAATATATTTCACTCGCTTGCCTACTTTTTTTATCTTACGGTTTATTTGCCGGTCTTGTCTTGGCACCCAAAGATTATCAGCAAGGTAACGTGTATCGCATTATGTATATTCACGTGCCACTTGCGATTGGATCAATGGGTATTTATGGTGTGATGTCAGTGGCTGCAATCACTTATTTAATTTGGAAAATAAAAATTGCAGATTATATTGCAAAAATTAGTGCGCCCATCGGTGCTGTATTTACCGCATTAACGTTAATCACAGGATCCATTTGGGGAAGGCCCACGTGGGGCACTTGGTGGATTTGGGATGCCCGTTTAACATCAGAATTTATTTTATTATTTATTTATTTGGGTATTATTGCCATTCGCTCGAGTATACCAGAGCCGCGATTGAGCGCGCATGCGAGTAGTATTGTCATACTGCTCGGGTTTATTAATATTCCTATCGTGCATTACTCGGTGAATTGGTGGAACACATTGCATCAAGGCGCCAGCATTTTAAAATGGGGTGCGCCTTCGATTGCTGCATCGATGCTTTATCCCTTATTGTCGATGATCATGGCTGCATTTCTGTATTATATTTTATTAGTGATGATACGTTTAAAATATGAATTGGATCGGTGATATGCATACGAGTTTTACGTCATTGTCTGAATTTTTGCATATGGGACGCAATGGGAGTTATGTGTGGTCTGCTTATGCAATTGTATTTGTTGTTTTGTTATTATTTTGGATTTTTGCACGACGTAACTCATGAATACCACACGCAGAAAAAAACTATTTAAAATAATAGGAATGTTAATGGCATTTGGAATCAGTTCAAGTTTGGTGCTTTATGCATTGCGCGAAAATATTAGTTTGTATTACACACCATCAGAGCTAGACAGTATGACAATGCATAAAAATCAACTGATACGGATCGGCGGTGTTGTTGTAAAAAATTCAGTGCGCTATATTTCGAATTCAACTGAAGTTCAATTTTCAGTCGGTGATGCGCATCATACCATTCAAGTACATTATAACGGTGTTTTACCGACATTATTTCGTGTTGGCCAAACCATCGTAGCGCAAGGTTATTTACAAAAAGATGGTATATTTCGTGCAAATCAGGTGTTAGCAAAGCATGGTGAAGAGTATCATGCTGCCTGAGCTGGGTCATTTTGCATTAATCCTAGCTTTTGGTGTCGCGATGTTGCAAGTGATTGTGCCGCTAATCGGTATTACGAAACATAATCTTTCGTGCATGCAAGTTGCTGCATCCGCTGCAAAAACGCAATTTTTTTTTCTTATGGTTGCCTTTTTTATTCTGATGGTTTCTTTTTATCGTAATGATTTTTCTGTTGAGTATATTGCGATGCATTCAAATTCGCATATGCCTTTACTGTATCGCCTGTGTGCAGTGTGGGGCGCGCATGCGGGATCCTTGTTGTTGTGGCTTTTTATGCTAAACCTATGGTCTACTGCATTTACCCTTTTTTCAAAAAAAATTTCATGGGTCATAAAATCACGCATACTCATTATATTGGGTATTATCGCCATTTTTTTTTACTGGTTTTTATTCGCGCATTCCAACCCATTTGTCAGGCAATTTCCAGCACCCATCGAAGGTGCTAATTTAAATCCCATTTTGCAGGATCCTGGATTAGCCATGCATCCGCCCTTGCTCTATGCAGGATATGTGGGTTTTTCAGTGGTTTTTGCATTTGCCATTGCAGGACTGTGGTTGGGTGAATTTAATGGATTATGGGCACGCTGGATGCGTCCCTGGGCGCAATTACCGTGGTGTTTTTTAACATTGGGTATTGTCTTCGGAAGTTGGTGGTCGTATCGCGAATTAGGGTGGGGTGGTTTTTGGTTTTGGGATCCTGTTGAAAATGCATCGTTGATGCCCTGGCTTGCAGCGACCGCATTATTGCACGCATTAATCGTGAGTGAAAAACGGAATTTATTTTCAGCGTGGGTTGTTCTTTTGTCTATCGCAACATTTTCTCTTGCGATATTAGGCACATTTTTAGTGCGTTCGGGTATTTTAATTTCAGTGCATACGTTTTCATTAGATCCCGGTCGAGGATTTTTTTTATTGCGTTTGTGTGTGATGATCGTAGGCGTTTCGTTGTTATTGTATGCCTGGCGTGGACGGAAATTGATTCGACATGAGCCAATTCAATTTTGGTCGCGTGAAACATTAATATTAATTAATAATATTTTATTCAGTGTTGCTCTGTTCACGGTTTTGTTAGGTACAGTGTATCCGTTAATCATTACTACATTGGGTGTTGAAAAGATTTCTGTTGGACCCCCTTATTTTAATACCGTTTTATTGCCCATTTTAATGCTTATTTTGTTTTTTATGATTTTTACAGTAAAAATAAAAAATAGGGGGATGGCACTTGCGCACAGTGGCGTAATCGTTACTGTCATTGGCATTGTGTTAACAAGCGGGTTTACAGAAGAGCGTCAGCTCAGTATGCGCATAGGAGAGCACACAAAACTGGGCGCTTACACTTTTATTTTTAAAAGCATACACACAGCCCCTGAATCTAATTACACCGCTATTCAAGCCACAATCGCCATTGTAAAACAGCATCATTTATTTGCAGTGTTACATCCTGAGCTGCGAGAATTTAAACATCCGTTGATTGTGATTCCTAAGGCAGCCATTCGTGCGAGTGTTTTCCGTGATTTGTATGTTGCTTTAGGAAATCCTTTGTCAAATAATGAATGGACATTTTTAATTGACGATAAGCCTTTTGTACGTTGGATTTGGTCGGGTGGATTATTAATGGCCTTAGGCGGTTTCATGGCATTAACGAAGTCTCTTTCAGGGAGGTTCATTTTTGGGCGCTTTTTTACGAAAAACTTTAAAAAATTGCTCGATGTACCACTCAAGTACACCTGCGCATTTTTTAAAATTTTTCGTAAAAAATCGCATCAAAACTGAACCTCTGCGGTAATTTTTGATTGTTGAAAAAATGAGATCAAATTATGGAAAAAATTAAATTCCTATTTCCGTTATTTCTGTTTGTGTTGCTCATCATTTTTTTCTGGCGTGGCATGCAAACAGATCCCCATACCATACCATCTCCTTTGATTGGAAAATCTACGCCATCATTTCAATTACCGTCCGTGTTTGACTCTAAAAAAATAATTGATGAAAGCATATTTTTGCGTCATGTCTCTGTACTGAATGTCTTTGCAACGTGGTGTATTTCTTGTCACGCAGAACATTTCTTGTTGATGGATTTTCATCAGCATTATCCCTCCGTACAACTCATTGGCCTCGCATTTAGAGATAAAAAAAGTGATGTGGTAAATTATTTAAAAAAAGCGGGCAATCCCTTTAATACGGTAATCGATGACGCAAATGGCAAGGTAGGTATTGATTTTGGTGTTTATGGTACGCCTGAAACATTCGTGATCGATCAGCAAGGTATTATTCGCGATAAAATTACAGGGCCGGTCAGCGCTGAAATATTAAAGGATGAGTTATTACCACTGATTCAGAAGCTGCAAAGGGCTGGGTGAACATGCGGTATCAGTGTGAGTTATCAGTGTGAGTTGAAAGTATGAAGCGATTTTTAATGCTATTTTTTTTTCTAAACTCATACGCTATGGCGAGTGATCTTTATCCTTTTCACACTGTAAATCACCAGAAACAATTCCAATATTTAATGAATAGTTTTCGTTGTGTTGTTTGTCAGAATGACAGTTTAGCCACCTCAGATGCTGATATCGCGCATCAATTAAAGCAGGATATTTATGTGATGGTAAAAAACAATGCGTCGAATGATGTCATTAAACAGTATTTATTACAACGTTACGGTAATTTTATTTTATTAAAGCCACCACTCATAACAGAAACGTATTTTTTATGGTTTTCACCCTTTGTATTGCTACTTTTGGGTGGATGGATATTTTTGAGTGTGATGCGAAAATGATGAGCAAGCTATGGGTTGTTGTTTTTGTGATGCTGTTTTTCGCATTATTTTGTGCGATTTATCCTTTATTAAAAGGCACGCATACCTCGCGCATGCCAATGCTGATTATTTTTTTGAGTGCAATCGGATTCTCTTTTTTTTCAATTTTGTTTTTTCAGAAAGTGGGTGCAATTAACCAGTATCGATTGGCGGAAATGATCCAACAACTACAATCACATTTAACAAAAGATCCCAATCACTCAAAAGGGTGGTATTTATTGGGGTGTTTGTATCAGTCTGAACGAGATGACGCAAATGCACGGGTAGCGTTTTCCAATGCAAAACGATTGTGCTTACGTCGTACGGTAGCCATAGGAACGTCCAATCTCTATCGAGAGAGAGATAACATACTGATAAAACAAACACTAAAAATTCCTATCTTTAAATAAAAATAATCACACCATAACGTTTTCTTTTATAAAAGAGGGTGTTAATATGCTGGCCTATGTATGTGATACTAGGAGAGATGGCCGAGTGGCTGAAGGCGCTCCCCTGCTAAGGGAGTATGGGGTGTTGAATCTCATCGAGGGTTCGAATCCCTCTCTCTCCGGATTTAAAAAAGACTTGTTGACGATGGGTAGTTTTTAAAAATGATTTTGCGCCCGTAGCTCAGTTGGATAGAGTGTCTGGCTACGAACTAGAAGGTCGGGAGTTCGAATCTCTCCGGGCGCACCAAATAATAAAAAAGGGGCATTTTGACCCTTTTTTGTGTCTATTAACTTCTGCCATCAAAACAGGGTAGCCTCATTATAATTTGGCTGCACCACGTATTTCTTAGCAGCGATGGAAGCACAAGCGATAGCGCCTGCGATGTATGAGTGGAACGATGCAACGTTCCCTGCATGTATTGCGGTCGCTATCGCTCTCGCTTCCATCACTACTAACAAAGATTTTAATGAGGCTGCCCTGGCCATCAAAATGACTTGAATAGTAATTTTTTATCGTTCGTTATATACTCATTCAGTTTAATCTATTGGCAAGAAGTGGTTATTTTTAAGGATATAAAACGATTCAAGATTTGCTTTATTTTTCTACGCTTGTTTTAGTAATTGCTAATGTCGTTTTTTTAGGACAACGGAAGTTTAATAAACAATAGTGCGGTTTTTATGGATAAAAATTGTTTGCTTTATTATAGAAGTGCGCTTGATTTAAAGTTAAATTGTGAATTAAAAGACTGTATTAACGGTTTTATTATTCACCTTGCAAAGAAACGATATTATATTCGTGGTGCGAATGTGCCATTTAATTTGATCACCAGCGTGAGTCCCGCTACCAATAAATTTTGCGTTAATAAACTATTGGAAGAATCAGGCATTCCCGTGCCAAAAGCAGCAGGTATTTCGAAAAAAGAATTTGAAAGTAATGCATTTGACTTAAGAGATATTAAATTTCCAGTCGTTGCTAAACCGCCATTAGATTCAGGATGCGGAAAAGATGTTTTCTGCAATATTAAAAATGAAAAAATATTGCGAGACTACCTTAAAAAAATGTTTAATGAACATGAATTTATGTTGATTGAAGAATTTCAACCCAATTTAAGGTCTTATCGTGTCTTGGTTTTTTGTAATAAGATAATCGGCGTTGTAGAAAGAATCTCTGCTCACGTGATAGGTGATGGCGTACATACCTTGCATACGCTAATCGAAATGACCAATGCAAAACATCAATTACTGAAAGATGAGTTGAGTATTGGCGCTATCGAAATGGCTGAAGAATCGCAGGTATTGTTACAAGAAATGAATATGACGATAAATGATATTCCGCAAGCAGGGCAAAGAGTGCCTCTCTGTTATAAGTGTAATTCTGGCGTGGGAGGTACCATACGCACAGCAGAGAATGAAATTTGTCCTGAAAATACGGCGCTTGTGGTAAAAGCTGCGCGTATTTTAGAACTCGAATTAGTCGGTTTTGACGTGTTATGTGAAGATATTAGTAAACCGATTGGACCTACCCGTGGGTTTATTATTGAGGCCAATTATAATTCTGATGTGACAATTCATGAAAAGCCAACAGAAGGTCCAGGAAATTGTGTGACGCGAACAGTATTGTTGGAATTAATAAAACGACACCGGTTCGTTTATGAATGGGAAAAAATGAAGAAATATAGACCCCGTATTTTGTTTTTTTTGAAAATGATTTTGGTCCTTTTTTCTGTTTTTATTTTTTATCGCATAACTTAAGCATATGGGATAATGAAAAGTGAATAAACACACGATGCTTTATTATCAAAGCGCACTTGCTTTGAAATTGCCTTGTCAAATAGAAACCTACATAGATGGATTTAGTTTCTATTTTTCCGGTAAGCGCTATTATCTTTGTATTACTTTTACGCCATTTAATAACGGTAGTAGTGATAATATAGCGCGCAATAAATATTGTGTTAATAAATTATTACATGAAGCGAATATTCCGGTTCCGAAAGCGTTTGTAATTTTGAAATCACAATTTTATGACAATCAAATGGATCTTGGGTTTATTGAATATCCTGTGGTTGCAAAACCTACTATTGATGGTTCGTTTGGTGATGATGTTTTCTGCAATATCAAAGATGAAAAAACATTACGTGATTATTTAAATAAATTATTTAAAAGACATCAGCGAGTCTCGATTGAAAAATTTGAGGCAAATTTAAGATCGTATCGTGTGTTGGTTTCTCAAAATAAAATACTAGATATTATTGAAACAGTTCCTGCCCATGTGATGGGTGATGGCGTTCACACCCTGACGGAATTGATTGAGATTACAAATAAGGAACGTGAAAAACGGATCGCAAACGCTGAAGTGTCGCCTTCTGTTATTAAAATAGAAGAAGAACATCATGCTAAATTAAGCGAAATAGGCGTCAGTCTTTCCGATATTCCTCGAAAAGATCAGCGTATTGATTTGTGTTACAAACCAAACTCTACCTGTGGCGGAACCATGAAAAGTGCTGCTGGACTTGTTTGCCCTGAAAATATCGCCTTAATTTTAAAAGCAGCTAAAACATTATCGCTCGATTTCGTTGGTTTTGATTTGATTTGTGAAGATATTAGCAAACCCATCGGTCCTACCCGCGGTTTTTTCATAGAAGCAAACTATGCGCCTGGTATTCAACTTCATGAAAAACCGACGGACGGTGTTAAAAATTGTGTTACGCGAAAAGCATTGGTAGGGTTTTTAAAAAAACGACATCCGCTTGCTTATTTCTGGCACAGAATAAGAACCATGAAAGGTGCGCACTTTTATTTTAAGTGTATCGTTTTATTGGGCGCTATTTTCTTTTTTTATATTAAAATCGTTTAGCGGAATGTATTTCTCAGTAACAGATCAGGGCTCTCGCTTTGAACAGGTAAAATTCCGCAAGAAAGCGGCATTTCTATGGGGACGTGAGCTATTATATTTCTCATAAAGAAAAGTCTTCACCCAGATACACCTCACGAACCACTTTGTGCAATAAGATTTCTTGGGGCGTGCCTTGTGCGATGATATTGCCTTCGTTGACAATATAGGCATTTTGACAAATATCGAGTGTTTCTCGCACATTGTGATCCGTAATTAAAACGCCAATGTCGCGATCCGATAAATGTAAAATGATGCGTTTAATGTCGATAACAGAAATAGGATCAACGCCGGCAAATGGTTCATCCAATAAAATAAATTTTGGATCCATCGCAAGTGCGCGCGCAATTTCAACACGACGCGTTTCGCCACCAGATAAACTCATGGCGGGGACATTGTGCAAATGCGCAATATGAAATTCTTCGAGTAATGTTTTTAATCGCTGTTTTTTTTCCTGACGTTTGAGATCTTTTCGCAGTTGCAAAATAGCCATGATGTTATTCGCAACAGTCAGTTTTCGAAAGATTGATTTTTCTTGTGGAAGATAGCCAATACCCAATCGCGCGCGTGCATGAATCGGGAGGTGGGTTACATCGTGATCGTCAATGCGAATGCTGCCTTTATCAGGTACAACAAGCCCAACGATCATGTAAAAACTCGTTGTTTTTCCCGCGCCATTCGGTCCGAGCAATCCCACAATTTGTCCGCTCTCAACGCTCAAAGAAACATTTTTGACGGCAAGGCGATCTTTATATCGTTTTTTTATTGCATGTGCCGCTAATAGTGCCATCGTGGTATATCCCTATGGAGTTTTCTTTTGTTGCTCTGGTTGATAAATTATTTCTGATTGAGAGCGTAATTGATATTGTCCTGTTTTTAAGTTGGCGATCAATCCAGTGCCGTGAATCACTGTTCCTGGACGTGACACGGTGATGGCTTTGTCGGTCACAGCGCGCGATTCTTTTGGAAATACCGTTAATTCAGTGGTCGTAATGGTAGTTTCTGCATTTTGCTTTGTTGGCAGTTGATGTACTGTCACATGCCCTTGCAAAATAATTTTAGTGCCTGTTTTATTGCTGTCTGCGCGATCAGCATGAATATGCCATGGTGTGCGATTCTCTGTGTAAGTGATGATATAGGGTTTGGTAAAATGGGTGATGCCCGATTCTTTAAAGTGAGTGACGTGTGCAGCAGTCATTTTTGTTTTGATAAGACCTTGCTCGTTATATTCAGTAAAAGTCCCCTGAGTAATAAAACTATCGATTGTATTTTTTTGTGCGGTGGGGGGTGCCTCTGTCGTCTTGTGTCGCAAAATTAATACGCTTGCAACAGCAATACACAGAAAAAGAATGATATAAAGCGTTAATTTATATTTCATGTATGACGCGTTGCCTAAATCGTGAAGATTTTTATTAACTGACTGAGCGCATTCATGTTAGCAGATTCCTGCGCGTAAGAGATCATGCATATGCACAACCCCGATGGGTTTGTTGTTTTCAACCACAACAAGCGATGTAATTTTATGTTGTTCCATAATTTGCAAGGCTTCTGCAGCGAGATGATGTTTTGAAATGGTCACGCATTTTTTGGTCATGATGGTGCCAATGGGTGTTTTGTGAATGTCTAAGTTTTGATCCAGTGAACGACGAAGGTCACCATCTGTAAATATTCCGCACAATTCCTGTTGATCGTTAATTACCGTCGTCATGCCTAAACTCTTACGTGTGACTTCGAGTAGGGCTTCAGACAATAAACAATCTTCTCTGACTAGCGGTAAACTACTGCCAGTGTGCATCAATCCTTCGATACGCAGCAATAAACGCCTACCCAATGAACCACCGGGATGATAGCGTGCAAAATCGGATGCGCAGAATCCCCGGGCTTCCAATAGGGTAATGGCAATGGCATCACCCATGACCAATGCGGCAGTGGTGCTGGAGGTGGGCGCAAGTCCGAGTGGACAGGCTTCTTTATCAACGCTGATATCAAGATGAATGGTTGCATAATCGGCTAGTGTCGATGTTGGGTTGCCGGTCATGGCGATAATGGGAATATCGAGCAATTTGATAATCGGTAGGAGTGTGAGAATTTCTTGTGTTTCGCCAGAGTTAGAGATGCTGAGCACCACGTCACCCGGTGTTAGCATACCGAGATCACCGTGACCTGCCTCCGCAGGATGTACAAAATAGCTGGCAGTACCGGTGCTCGCCAATGTAGCCGCAATTTTGCGCCCAATATGGCCTGATTTTCCCATGCCAATTAAAATGACCCGTCCTTTACAGTGCAGCAAAAGACGGCAGGCATCCGCATACGTTTCTCCAATGCGAAAGATTAAGCTCGCAACGGATTGCGTTTCAATGTCGATGACTTGGCGACCTAAGCGGCATAAATACGCAGTACTGAGGGGATCAAAGGTGCTGACCTCGATCTCGGTTTCTGGACTCGCTTTTAGCATAGTGGCATCGATCTCAATTGTGCCTGTTCCCAAGCACGCTGTTTTTAGATGTGCAGTATCACCTATTTCGGGTATTATATCCACATTCTAGATACGTTCCTAACTCCCAGAGGTCAGTGTGCCTGAAGGTGCAATCATTGCCATCGATGAGATGGTTTTTTTAAGAGAAACACGAGCGATTTTTAACGGCATTACCTTGGCTATTCCGCGTGGAAAAATTACCGCCATTATGGGACCGAGTGGTACTGGTAAAACAACCTTACTGAAATTGATTGGCGCGCAACTGCGACCAACAAAGGGATCGATTCTCGTTGACGATGAGAATTTGCATGTTATGTCGCAAAAAGACTTGTATCATGCACGCCGAAAAATGGGCGTATTGTTTCAAGAAGGCGGATTGTTTACTGACTTAACGGTATTTGAAAATGTGGCATTTCCGTTGCGTGAGCATACGAAGCTACCCGAAGACATGTTGCGTGATTTGGTGTTGATGCACCTGGAGGCGGTTGGTTTACGGGGCGCGAGTGAACTGCATATTGATCAATTGTCCGGTGGGATGGCCAGGCGTGTTGCACTAGCGCGGGCGATTGTGCTGGGACCAAAAATCATGATGTACGATGAGCCGTTTTCTGGGCAGGATCCGATTGGTCGTGGTGTATTATTACGATTGATTAAAGAACTGAATGATGCATTGAATTTAACGTCAGTGATTGTATCGCATGATGTCCATGAAACGGCGCAAATTGCCGATTATATGGTGATTATTTTCCAGGGCGCTATTTTGGGTGCAGGAAAACCAGCTGATTTGATTGCGCATCCATCGCCACAAGTGCAACAATTTGTACAAGGATTAGCAGATGGTCCTGTCTCATTTCATTTTCCCGCAAAAAGTTATCAAGAGGAATTGTTAGATTAGGTATCAGTGTGAGTGTCAGAGGTACTACAGAATTGATCCCTGATCCCAGATAACTTGTACTTTGATTTATTGTTTAGGATGGTTTTACTATGATTGCACTATTGGGTAGGCAGGGTATCAACTTTTGTATCCGAGTCGGTCGATCTGGCTTATTTTTGTTGCGCACCTTATGTCAACCACCGAAATGGTCACAGGTGTGGCCCTTGTTATCGCAACAATTGTATCGTGTTGGTATCTTGTCGTTGCCGATTATTTTGCTCTCCGCTGTTTTTATTGGGATGGTCGTAGCGCTACAAGGGTTTAATACACTCCAAAAATTTGGTGCAGAACAAGAACTGGGTCAATTATTGGCGCTCAGCATTGTGCGCGAATTAGGACCCGTTGTGACGGCGCTTTTATTTGCAGGACGTGCGGGTTCCGCGCTGACAGCTGAATTGGGTTTGATGCGCGCCACTTCACAGCTCAGCAGTTTGGAAATGATGGCGGTTAATCCTTTGTGGCGCGTCATTGCACCCCGATTTTGGGCAGGGTTTATTTCATTGCCGCTTTTGACCATCTTATTCAACGTGATGGCGATTTATGGTGGGCAATTGGTCGGTGTTGATTGGTTGGGTGTTGATGATGGCGCGTTTTGGAGTAATATGCAGTCCGCCGTGAGTTTTCATTCGGATATTTTAAACGGTATCATAAAAAGTGTGGTGTTCGGTTTTGTGGTGACTTGGATATCTGTGTATCAAGGTTATTATTCAGAACCCAATGCGCGTGGTATTAGCATTGCTACGACAAAGACAGTAGTGTATGCGTCACTTCTCGTGTTGGCGCTCGATTTTGTGTTAACAGCAGTCATGATGGGAGGGTGGTAATTTGCGTAACCACTGGTTAGAAGTAGGGGTTGGTTTTTTTATGATTGTCGCATTGTGCGGCTTACTTTTTTTAGCATTTAAAGTCAGTGGATTAACACAATTGGGTAACGGACATTATTACGTGTTAAAAGCTGATTTTGATAATATTGGTGGCTTAAAAGTGCGTGCGCCTGTTTCGGTGTCCGGTGTAAAAGTAGGGCGTGTGAGTGATATTCAACTGGATCCACAAACCTATCGTGCTTCAGTGACGTTGCAAATCAATAATGGCTATAAAGATTTACCGGTAGATACCTCGGCCAGCATTTTAACCCAAGGATTGCTGGGTTCAAATTACATTAGTTTATCACCTGGGTTTGATCAAAAGATGTTGCAACCGGGTGAGCGCATTGAGACGACACATTCCGCATTAATTTTGGAAAATTTAATCGGACAACTAATGTTTAATTTAAGTGGCGATAAAAGAACCGCGCACGAAGCGAAGCGAAAATAAGCGGGCAGTAAAGTGATCAACCTCAAAAGTGTGTTAAATGCTAATAGAGTTAACCAACAAGGAACCTCTTAATGAAAAAACAATTTAAAACTCTCTGGATTTTGATGTTATGTTGGATGATTGCGCCGTTATGTTATGCAGCGGTGGTATCACCCGCAACACAATTGCAGGTTGTTGCTAATAAAATGATTACTCAATTGGAAAGCAATAAATCAAACTTGCGCAGTATGAGTGTGATTCGTCGTATCGTCAATCAAGTATTAATACCCAATGTGGATTTGGATCGTATGTCATCTTCGGTTGTTGGGCGTTATTGGAGCACGGCTTCTACGGCACAGCGTGCGCAATTTGAAAAAGACTTTTCTTATTTAGTGACGACGACCTATGCGTCAGCATTGTCTTCTTACGATGATGATCAAGTACAGTTTAAACCGCTGCGTGAAAATTTTTCTGCGCGTCAAACAATGCGAGTCAGCAGTTTGATTGTTCGTAAAAATGGTCAAAAAATTCCAATTACCTACGATGTGTCTCGTCATGGTGATCAGTGGAAAGTATACGATTTCAGTATTGAACACGTGAGCATGGTACAAAGTTATCGTTCACAATTTGCGAGCGTGTTAGCGCAAGGTGGAATGCCAGCATTAATAGCGCGCATACAAAATCACAATCACAAAGGTTAATGAGCATGACCATTGATGCGATCATCCCGACAGAGAATGGCTTTCGTGTGCATGGTCGTGTTGCGTTTGACAATGTGTTTGCGGTGCGTATGCAAGGTCAAAAATTATTGGCGAAATTTCCCGCGAAACACGGTGTTATCGAAGTTGATTTATCTGACATGAGAGATGAAGACGCTTCATCCTTTTCATTGCTTTTGTGCTTTGTGAGATGTGCGAAAAAAAAGCAAAATACATTGTCTTTTACGCATCCGCCCGTATCATTGCAGCGTATGCGTAAAATGTTTGGGTTGACAAATTTAATGGTAGGCGTTCCATTAGTGGACAGGCTGCCTGAACTGCACGAAAACGTTCAGTTTTGATGTGATTTTCAGGGAAAAATCTCGTGATCGCGCCAGTGTACTTGATGTGTACATCGAGCATTTCGACGAAAAATTTCCCTTAAAAGCGCGCAAAAATGGACGTTTCTATCTACAGGGTGAAAAATATGGATCAGTTAGTTATTACAGGTGGCAAACCACTCCAAGGTTCAGTGCGTATTTCTGGTGCAAAAAATGCGGTGTTACCCATTCTTGCAGCCACGTTATTAACTGATCAAAACGTTACGATCACGAATATTCCCTATCTCAATGATGTGACAACCATGATGGCATTGTTGTGCCGATTGGGCGTGGAAGTCACTGTCGGCGATAAAATGCGTATTGAAGTGGATGCGTCCTCTGTTTCAAGTTGCAGAGCCCCTTATGAATTAGTGAAAACCATGCGTGCTTCCATATTGGTGTTGGGCCCCTTATTAGCGCGTTTTGGCCGTGCAGAAGTATCTTTGCCGGGAGGGTGTGCGATCGGTCCGCGTCCAGTGGATGTGCATATTGATGGTCTGACAAAAATGGGCGCGCATATTACGGTGAGTGATGGTTATATTCATGCGTCCGTTGATGGTCGTTTGAAAGGTGCAGAATTGCATTTGGGCAAAGTCACTGTTACGGGAACCGAAAATTTAGTAATGGCTGCTGTACTGGCTGAAGGGACTACTGTGATTTATAACGCGGCTTGCGAACCTGAGGTCACTGATTTGGCGCATTTTTTAAATGTGCTGGGTGCACGCATTGAAGGTGCGGGTACGAGTACAATCACTATTCATGGTGTTTCGCGCCTGACAGGCGGTCAATACCGTGTTTTACCCGATCGCATTGAAGCAGGTACTTATCTCGTTGCTGGCGCCATGACGCGCGGTAAAGTCACTGTGAAAGATGTCATGCCGGAAACACTGAGCATTATTTTAGAAAAATTAAAACGGGCGGGTGCGCACATTACTACAGGGACAGATTGGGTGACACTGGATATGCAAGGCCAGCGTCCACTCGCAGTCGATATTGAAACAGCACCTTATCCCCAAATGCCAACTGACATGCAAGCGCAATTTTTAGCGTTAAATGCAATTGCAATCGGTTCTTCAACGGTCATTGAAACGATTTTTGAAAATCGTTTTATGCATGTACCTGAATTACAACGCATGGGCGCTGATATTCGTTTACAAGGTAATACGGCTGTTTGTGCAGGGAAACCGCATTTAAAAGGCGCACCTGTGATGGCGACAGATTTACGTGCATCAGCGGGTTTAGTGTTGGCTGGATTAGTTGCTGAAGGTCAGACGATGGTAGATCGTATTTATCATATTGATCGTGGATACGAATGTATCGAAGAAAAGTTTTCGCAATTGGGGGCGAATATTAAACGTCAATCAGATCGACGTGTTGGCACGCAACCTGCAGAAAAACCAGTGAATGTAAGCTCATAACCTGTTGAGTGCGATCGCTCACAGCAAAAAAAATCACAGGGATTTGTATGAAAAAAATAATGCAAAAATGGTGTGGTTTTTTTTTATTCTCTGATCATTTATTTAAAGAAAGCAGCTATAAATCCAGCCTTATTTTGTTTTCTTTGGGATTGGCGGGGTTCTTTTTTAAGTTTTTCTTTAATGCTTTTTTGGCAAGACATATGTCCAGTGCATTATATGGTGACTTTTCTGTTGCGATCAGCGTTTTTAATATTGTTTCTGCCTATATGTTGTTTGGGACAGCCAGCAGCTCGTTACGTTTTTTTTCGGGTTATTTAAAAAAAAATCAATTGGATATTGCTTCTAAATATTTAACTTGGAACCTCAGGATTGTATTGGTATCCTCTTTTTTTTCTCTATTGCTACTCGCATTGTTTACAATTTGTGTTTTAGGACTTCATCTTTTTCATATTCATGATATCCGCGAATATCACTTGGTCGTCTATTTTTTATGGTTAACACCGATAGGCGCATTGTCAGTATTATTCACAACCTATTTACTGTGTCATCAAAAAATTTATTTAGGCACATTTTTTGGGTTGTTTGGTTTTTATTTCTTTGGTTTTGTTTTATTAATCCCCGTCATTTTTATATTCAATATTAAATTGCACAGCGAATCATTATGGCTATTTATGCTTGCTGTTGTTGTTGTCGCGGTGTTGACGCAGTTTCTGATTTTATATGTGCGGATGCGTGCGATGTTTTTAGACAGTATATCGCGTATTTTTAGTAGAACCGCTGAAGATATGATGTACGAGAAAGAATGGTGGAAAGTATCATTACGTTTGATTCTGAATCAACTGGTTTTTTTAATTATTACAGCGCTTGATTTATTTTTACTTGAAATAATTGACCCCAGTAAAGAAATAGTGGGTTGTTATGCAGCTGCACTCACGGTTTCTGGAATTATTTGGATTACGCAACAATCGATATTTCAATTTATTTCACCCATGATTGCGCCACTGATTGAAAGTGGGATAGCAGGTAAAGAAAAATTACAAGCGCTGATTAACAAAGGACAAATGGCTAATTATATTTTGAATGGTATATTAATTCTGTTGGTCGTCATTTTCACGGATCCCATTTTAAAATTCTTCGGGCCTGAATATATTGTGGCAAAAATTCCCTTATGGATTTTATTGGGCGCTACCTTTGTGGCGGTCATTAGCACGTGTGCACCAAAGTTGCTGGCTTTTACAGGCAATGAAGGTTGTTTGTTATATGTTTCTGCTTATCAAATTATCACAATGATTATTGCTGGTATTGTATTAATCCATCTATATAGCGCAACAGGTGCGGCGTTTGCAGCATTGCTGACATGGTTTGTTCGAACCATCGGATCTATTTATTTTGTTCGGAAAAAATTGGGTATCAAGGTGGCGATTTTGTTTTAGAGAACAGAAATGGAATCATGTACTACCCGCATAGCGGATGTTTCTGAAAATAACTTAAGAGAATATTAAATTAATGCTTTTCGCCATTTGCGATAACCCATCACACATAACACAATAAATGCGGCATATAACGCTGTCGTTAAATATAAATGTTTGTAGGAATACATGTACAACGATATGCAGTCCAATAATATCCATAACCACCAGTTTTCAAGCCATTTCCGACAAAACATCCATTGTGCAATTAAGCTCAGTGCAGTCGTGAATGCATCAATAACGGGTGTGGTTGAGTTGGTATAATGGGATAGTAAAAAATAAAAACCGCCAAATAAAACAAAGAATAAGGGGCTTAAAATATAATATTGCGATAGGGGCATCTGTTTCACAGAAAGTGCTGTGGCATTAGCGCCACCGTGTTTCCATTCATGCCAACCATAAAATTGAAAAAATAAATAGACAACTTGTAATGACATATCGCCATATAAGCGTGTCAGATAAAAAATAATACCGTACATGGTCACAGCAAAAATACCAAATAACCAATTCCAAATATTATTGCGTGCTGCTAAATAAATATTGGCAAAAGCAGTTGCGGTAGCAGGTATTTCAATCAGTGTTTTTAGCGCTATAACCATGATATTTTTATTCTGTCGTGAGACAAGTTCGCGTAGTGTAAGCAAAGCATTTTCAGAAGTAAAACAGTATGCAATTTTTTTGTTTTGATACGTACGGAATGTATTTATGCGCAAGCCCTAAGGGGCTGTAAATAACCTTTACAACTGGAATCTCAATTCGAATGTTTGGTTATATTGTATCGCTTACTTCGCTGCGTGCACGGTTCCGAAACCACCCCTTCAGCTGATTAAAATAACTATACGAAATCGGCACTAAAATCAGCGAAAAGAAAGTGCCACACAATAATCCACCAACAAATACCGTCCCGATTTGTTCGCGACTAATGGCGCTTGCACCACTCGCAAATATCAGAGGGAGCGCACCAAAAATCATTGCCGCTGTTGTCATTAAAATAGGACGCAGTCGAATCGTGGCCGCTTGTATTAATGCATCACGTGCATTTTTTCCTTCTTTTTGCAGCGTATTTGAAAACTGTGTGATTAATATGCCATGTTTTGAAATTAATCCGACGAGTGTAATTAAGCCAATCATTGTGTAAAGATTAATGGATCCGTGCACCATTTTTAAACTTAAGAGTGCACCAATGATACTGAGCGGAACTGCTAATAAAATAATAAAGGGATCTAAAAAACTTTCAAATTGTGCACTTAATACCAAATAAATAAATACAAAAGCGAGCAGAAAAATCGTTCCCATTGAATTCGATGAAGTGATAATTTTTCTCGCTTGTCCTGTGAATGCATATTTTACTTGTGACGGAAGTAGGGTAGGCAATGCATTTTGCAAATAATTGACAGTGTCTCCTAACGTGTAACCCGGTGCAATTTCACCCGAAATTTCAGCAGCGCGTAACCGATTATAGTGAAATAGATCTGTTTGTGTGGGAACGGGTGTGACAGAAATTAAATTAGTCAGCTGTATTAATTGTCCTGTTTCTGAAGGGACCGTAAATTGTTCCATTGCCTGCACACTTTGCAAATAGGATTTTCGTGCTTGTATATCGACGTCATAGGTTTGTCCGCCTATGTTAAAGGTTGAGACGGTAGAACCGCCCAACATATTAGCAATCGTATTATCAATGGTGCTCACACTCACTTGTAATTGATCAGCCATCGCGCGATTCACGGTGAGATCGTATTGCTGATTATTAAATTGAATGTTGCTGCTGAGATTAATTAATCCAGGATAAGCGCTTAATTTTTTAATTAATGTATTACCCATTTGGTATAAATATTGATAATCGGCTGGCGCCATAATATAAAAAGCAATTTCATTTTGTGTTGAACCACCAAAGGAAGGTGCAAAAGAAATCGCATTGAGCCCCGCATTTTTTTTAAATGCGGCATTCACAGAGGCCGAAATTTGATTGGCAGATTGATTACGTTTGTCGTAATCTTTTAAGGTTGAAAAAATCATGTTGTTATTTTCTGTGCTGGCAGGCTCAAAAGATAAACTCACGTTTTTATCGATACCAGGATTTTGTAATAACAATCGATTGAGTTGTTGTAGTTGATCTTGTGAATATTGATTATTGCTGCCAGTAGATGAATTTAATAACGTAATTAAAAATCCCATATCTTCTTTGGGTAAAAATGTTTTTTGTAATGAGCCTGTTAAAATAAATCCACCGATCGCTAGCACTACCGTGACAATCACAATTTTCAACCGATGCAATAAGACCTTCGATAATAATCTTTGATAAAATTGCGTTAAAGTGTGAAAAAATGTTTCGATATGTTGATTTAATTTATTGTGTGGTTTTGCATCATGCGTTAAAAATTTCGAACACATCATAGGAGAAAGTGTTAATGCAACAAATCCTGAAATGATGACGGCAATTGCTAACGTAAATGCAAAGGATGCAAAAATATGTGCGACAACGCCTTTAATTAAGCCTATTGGTGCGTATACAGCAGCGAGTGTGAGCGTCATGGCAATAACGGGCGTCGCAATTTCTTTGCTGCCTTTGATTGCCGCATCTAAACGTGATAATCCATTTTCCATATGACGATGAATATTTTCTAGGACGACAATCGCATCATCCACGACCAATCCAATGGATAATACAATCGCGAGTAATGTAATAATATTAATACTGAAGCCAGCAAAATACATCAAGCCCATGGTTGCTAAGATGCAAATGGGAATCGTCACGATAGGAATTAATGACGACCGTATTTTTCCGAGTGAAAAAAAGATAATCATCGCAACAAAAGCAATCGATAATCCAATTGATTTATAGACTTCTGAAATACTGGCTTTCATAAAATTGGATTGATCGAACGTGACGGTATAATGAATATTCGCCGGTAATTGACTGCCTATCCGTTTTAATAATAGGCGTAATTGTTTAGATGCATCGATGGGATTAGATTGATTCGTGTTATACACCGTTAATAAAATCGCAGAATCGCCGTTGATATGTACAAACGATTTTGATGCCATGTCATTGCCTAGTTTAATACTCGCAATATCTTTTAAATAAATGAGTTGACCGTGATCATTTTTCACAACAATATCGCCAAATTCTGCGGCGGTATGCAATGCGGTTTTTGCAGTGATGGGAAAATCCATGGTGGCAGTTTGGATGCTACCTGCAGGTAATTGCAAATTACTATTCTGAATCGCTTGTTGCACTTGTGTAATGTTAATTTGACGCGCTGTCATTTGATTGGGATGTAATGTGATTCGCATCGCATATTTATTAGCACCGAGCACATCAACAGATGCAATGCCGGGTTGCTCTTGAATACGACTGATAACATTGCGATCCAAATAATCGCGCAGATTATTCAAGGGTTCACCTTGGATTGTAAAGCCAATATCCATTAAATCCATGCCGCTATAACCCGTTTGTACGAGCGGCGCTTGAATGGTATTCGGTAATGTAGAAGCGGCCATCGCAATTTGATTGCGAATTTTACTGGTGACGTTATAAATATTAACGCCGGGTTCCAATACAACGGTGATCACGCTAGCGCCTTGACTGCTGTCGGAAGAAATATAATCGATACCATCAATGCCGCTAATGGATTTTTCTAAGGGTGTTGTGATGCTGCTTTCGACTAAATTGGCACTTGCGCCTGCGTAAGCAGTTGTAATGAGGACGCGATTTGATTCAAATCTCGGTAGAAAACGCGTTTCGAGATTTTGATATCCCATGAAACCAATCATGACCAAAATTAAACTTAAAACGGTTGCGAAGACGGGACGCTGAATACAAAAGGCAGGGAGTTTCAATGGATGCTCACGACTTGGTTGTTTTTCACTTCATTTTCGCCTGCAATAATCACTGGATCATTGGGTGATAATCCAGCGGTAATGACGACATTGCCATTCATGCGATCGCCCATTTTAACGGGTACCTTAATGGCTTTATTGTCTTTGACAATAAATACGTGATAACCATTAATAGAAGCCAATACGCTTTGTTCAGGTACCAATAACGCATTTTTTTGCGGCCCTAGATTTTGCATGATCGTGACATACTCACCTGGCTTAAAAATTTGTGCTTGATTATCGATAGTGGCGTGAACAGCAATGGTTTGGGTATTTTGATCAATGGCGGGAGAAATATAAGTCACGGTTGCGTTGATTTTATTGTTGTTGGATTCGTCTGAAATAGTAACGGATTGATTGAGTTGTAGCTGTGACAAATCCTTTACGGGCAAGGCATATTCAACACGTAAATGTTTATTATCGACGAGCCTTGTTAGCGCAGTACCTGGATTAACATAGTCACCTAAACTGGCTGACAAGGCGCCCATCGTGCCATCAAAAGGCGCTGTAATACTGCGATTAGCAAGATTGGTTTCTGCGGTTTCTAAGGCGGCTTGATTTTGTTTGAAAGTAACTTCAGAGGCGTAATACATATCTTGTGTAATATAACCTTTCTGGAGGAATTTTTTATTACGGTTATATTGCAATTGACTTAATTCATAGGTTGCTTGTGCTGCTGCTAACGCATTTTTTTCAGCTTGATTGTCGAGTTGAAATAATATTTGACCTGCTGTAACCGTTTGACCTTCATGCGGATAGATTAATTGAATATAGCCGCTCGTGCGGGGTGTGATGGTTGTGCTTTTTTTTGCGATTAAATAACCGGTTGCATTTGCTGTTTGTGATAGTGATTGTTGAATGGGTTTTTCAACGCGAACAGGAATTGAGGATAATGTATTTGATGTATTATTCGGATTATTTTTTTTGTGATGATGGATGATGATCACAATGAAAATAAGGGTGATGATTGATGCAATAATTAATTTTTTTTTCATGGGTTGATTCTGTATGTTTTTATGGGTATCGCTTTCGTGCTTAACACACGGCGTTTCTTGCGAATGGCGCGCTTGTTAGCGCGCGCTTCTTTCGCATTTAGCAGGGCGTTTGTATTAAATCTACTCCGGATTTAACACTAAAAATAAATTGTTATTGCCGCGCAATACATTTAATAACACGGGTTTTGTTTGTCCTGTAACCGATTGTTCAAAGCTTTGAATCGTTGTAATCGCTTTTGAATTGACGGTGGTAATAACGTCACCCGGCATGAGTCCAGCCAGCGCACCCGCGCTTGAGTCCGTCAATGACGCGATGATAACACCGTGAATTTCAGTGCCATCCGCTTCTAATTCATGTAAATCCTGTATGCGCATACCACCAAAGTAAGGCGGATGTTTTTCTTTAATTGATTTTGGTTCCGCGACAGTAGCAGTAACGGTTTTATTTTCATTGTTGTGCAGATAAGTAATACTGACACTGGTTTTAGGATGAATTAATCCCATGGTATTACGCAATTGCACGGCACCATTCACAGGACGATTATTGATTTCGGTAATGACATCCCCTGTTTTAATTCCCGCTGTTTCTGCAGGTGTGTTAGGTAATACATCTGAAACAACAGCACCATTCGTATTTTTTAAATGCATCGCCTCTGCTAATTCAGGCGTGATATTTTGTACGATCACACCGAGTACACCGCGTTCCACTTTGCCATATTTTATCAGTTGATCGATAACGGATTGCGCCATGTTGCTCGGTATTGAAAAGCCAAGACCAATGCTACCGTCGGTAGGGGCGACCATGGCGGTGTTAATACCGATTAATTCGCCTTTCATATTAACGAGTGCGCCGCCGGAATTGCCTGGATTAATCGGCGCATCGGTTTGAATGAAATTTTGATACCCTTCGATTTTGGGATGTGAACGATTAAGGGCGCTGATAACACCTGATGTGACTGTTTGCGATAAACCATAAGGACTACCAATGGCAGTGACGAAATCACCTACCTTGGCGTCATCTGAATTAGCAAAGGGTAAAGCCGTTAAATTTTTCGCCTCAATTTGTAAAATGGCGATGTCATAGCCTGCATCTTTTGCGAGAAGTTTTGCACGGTAGCGTTCACCTGCTTTGAGTGTCACGACAATGACTTTTTCATGCGCGACGACATGTGCATTCGTTACAATCAATCCTTTTTGTGCATCGAAAATGACGCCAGAGCCAACGGCGTAGCTTTTAATCGGTATTTTGGTGGTGTCATCTTGTGTTTGAATGAGCTGATTTAAATTGGTTAATCGCTCTTGTTCTACGTAAACATTCACAACAGCAGGCGTTACTTTTTGCAGCATGGGAGCAATGCTGTTGTTGTTATTGTCTTGTGCGGTGGGTAGATGCGCCAAACAAACGAGCGGCATAAACAATAAAAAACTCAAGAAAAGTTGACGGACTTTTTTCATAAAACCTCATGGCCAGAAAAAATGGGATATGTGATTGATTATATCGAGTAACGTGGAGCGATGATATACGTGAAAAGACCTAAATGCTTGTCGGATTTTGCGGTTTTGTAACCGTGGTGCTGTGTCGGGCTTGCTTTAATCATCGGCAAGATCAGCTTCATCTGAACGTAAACACGTTAGTAAATGTTCCATATCATCAGGCAGCGGCGCTTTCCATTCCATTCTTTTTTTTGTGACAGGGTGGATAAGCGCTAATTTGTGTGCATGTAACGCTTGATGCGTAAAGCTTTTCAACGCGATTTGAGTCGCTTCCGATAATTCTGGATACTGATATTGTCCGCGTTTCCCGTAAGCAGGATCACCCACAATGGGGTAATTATAATGCGCAAAATGGACACGAATTTGATGAGTACGTCCCGTTTCTAATTTTACCAACAGCAAGGTGTGTTCACGAAAATGTTCCAACACACGGTAATGGGTAATAGCCTCTTTTCCACTTTCGCGTACCGCCATTTTGGTGCGTTGTGTGGGATGACGCCCTAGGGGTAAATCAATGGTTCCACCCGAAATAATAGTACCGTGCACAATCGCGCGATATTCACGTTCAATTTCGCGGGCCTGCATTTGTTTGATTAAAGCATTGTGTGCTGCCAACGTTTTTGCAATCACTAATAATCCCGACGTTTCTTTATCTAACCGATGAATGACGCCAGCGCGGGGGATGAGCGATAGCGCAGGTTCATGATGCAATAGGGCATTGACGAGCGTTTGATCAGGATTACCAGCGCCGGGATGTACAATCAACCCAACGGGTTTGTTGATGATCATCACTGTGTCATCTTCGTAAATAATGTCGAGTGGAATTTCTTGTGCTTCCCATTCCGTCTGTTCGGTTATTTCTGCGGTAATGATGACATTTTGTTCTGCCACGACCTCGTGTCGTGGTTTTTGAATGACTTTACCATTCAATTGTACATAACCGTCGCGAATCCATTGTTGAATTTGATTGCGAGAATAATCGGGAAAAATTTGCGATAACGCGACATCTAGGCGCTGATTCGCTAGCGCTTCCGGGATTTGATTTTGTAATGTGATGGTTTTCATAGGATCGGTAGAATATCACTTTCTTATCTGAAATGCAGGCTATATAATGGCGGTCGCTTACTTTAGGGATTAATCAAATTGAGATTTTCATGAAAAAAATAAAAAAAATTTTATCGTTGGGTTTGGTGTCAGGTTGTTTGGCAGTAATGGTAGTAGGATGTTCGAGTAATAAGTTGCATGATTCTTTTTCTGCTTATCGCAGTCAAACGGCGTCGGATCTTTATCATTCTTCGAAACAAGATTTACTGAAAGATCATCCGAATCGCGCGGTTAAAAAATTAGAAGCGCTCAATGCATTATATCCTTTTGGTGCTTACGCCGAAGATGGGTTGATTAATTTGGTGTATGCCTATTATGAAAATGATGATGCGGATGAAGCGTTGGCAACAGCGGATCGTTATTTGCGTTTATACCCGCGTGGTAAGTATTCTGATTATGCCTATTACATGAAAGGTGTTATTGCATTTAAACAAGGGCTTTCTTGGATGCAACGAAAGGCGGGCATTGATCCTGCGCCGCGCGATTCATCGAATTTAAAGCAAGCGTTTTTATCGTTTAATCAGCTTGTCGAATATTTTCCCACCAGTCCTTATACGCCGGATGCCATTGCGCGTATGCGTTATATTCGTAATTTGTTTGCTGAAAAAGAAATGGGGATCGCGAATTTTTATTATAATCGTAAAGCATATTTAGCAGCGGCGAATCGTGCGAGCGATGTGATTGTGCATTATGACCGTTCCCCTTGGGTAATTCCTGCATTGGCGGTGATGGTGAAGTCGTATCGTAAATTAGGAATGACACAAATGGCGAATAACACGTTGAAAATGTTCCAAGCGAGTTATCCGAATTCGAAACAGTTAAAGAAATTGATGCGTTCATAAAAAGTTTAGAAGCATGGGCGAAAGCCCATGCGCGTTTTGCATCGCAAATCAAGTTACTTACAGGAAATCTGCATGAAGCACGCAATAAGAGGCGGAACGGTCGCGCATGTTGCGCGACGTCTTTTTCATGCTGCGATGATTGTGGTGCCTTTTTTTTATTACTATTATTTGATTGATCACGCGTCGCAAAAAATACTGCGTTTAAGCATTCTCGCTTTTATTTTCCTGGTTTTTTTATTTGAAAAATTTCGCATCCGTGCACGACTTGTTTTATTTGGACAACGATTGCATGAAGCGTCGCATATTTCTACGTTTGCGTGGACGATGTTATCGCTTGGCATGGTTTTATTTTTTGCGCCGGTTGATTTTGCGATGCCGATTGTGACATGTTGCGCGTTTGTGGATCCCATGCTGGGCGAAATGCGATTACATCAAATCAATAAGGTAATGACATTTTTGACGGGTGTTTTTGTTGCGTTAATGATTTGGTTGGTATGTGCATGGTTTTATCATTTTCCATTATGGTACGGTGCAATCATTGCGCCAATCACTGTTCTCGTTGAATGGCCGTCGTTAAAGTGGATTGACGACAATGCATTAATGCTGTTGGTGCCTTTATTGGTTGTTTCAGTGATTCATTCCTTATGACGAAGTGCTGTACAACAGAATGAAAATCAGTAAACAGCCGAGCGCACTTAAAAAAGGCAGGGTAATAAACCCCAGTAATTTGAGATGAATGGTGCTACACGCGATGCCCTGTTTACAAAAATCAATTGGTGCAAATCCTGGAATCATTTGTTCACAATATTGGTAGACTGCAAATAAAAATCCAATGATTGGAAAGGGCAACGCGTAAGGGATAACGACTGTTTCATTCCGGTACGCAGCAATACCCAGCAAAATAACCAGCGGGTAAATCGCGATGCGTTGATACCAACACAGCGGACACACAGGCCAATTCAATATCTCGCTTGCGAATAGGGTTGATAGCATTGCGATTAATGCGATGAACCAAGCAAAAAAAAGTTTGTATTGTGTCATGATGCGATCACTTTACGACTTCAACAATTTTATTGATTTGTGATTTTGTGAGTGGCGTGACAATAATCCCATTAATATAAAGCGTCGGTGTTGCTACATTGCCATTCATCAACTGCATGGCTTGTGTTAAATTCGCATGCACAAGCTGATCATAAGGACTTTTTATGAGGCATTGCGCGAGTTGTTGCGTGTTAATGCCTTTTACTTTATTCGCAAAATTTAATAGCGTGGGAATCGTCGCCCAATTTTCAGTTTCCGGTGGTTGATGCTCAAAAATATAATCCGTGTAATCAAAAAATAGCGTGCTATTTTGCTTGTAAACACAATGTGCTGCATTGGCAGCGGGCATTGATCCATCAATAAAAGCCAGATTAATCATTGTGTAAGTTGCAATACCTGTATCGATAAAATGTTTTCTGATGTAGGGCATCAATTCTTTGTTAAATCGCGCACAATTACTGCATTTCAAATCTTCAAAAGCCACTATGTGCACGGTTGCTTTTGCAGCACCGATCGTGGGTTGGTTATCTGTATTAATTATGACAGGTTGTGGTAAATGTTTTTTGATCAATATCGGTTTGATAACGAAAAAAGCAATCACAGCAATGACGATTAAACCCATAATACCGAGCATCATTTTTTTGATCAATGAATTATTTTCTGACACGATACCTTCCTCTTGTATACCTCACAAATTTGGGTGAAGTATATCCTGATCGTAATGGAAGATTCAAATTTTCAAATAGACTTGTTATAGTGAAACGCATTTTATTAGGGACAAGTTACGAGGATTGCGTGATGAAAAGAATGTTAGGGTCGTGGATTGTAGTGTTGGGTGCGATGTGTGTTTCTGTTGCAGTATTCGCTGTTGATGCGCCTTTTTCAACAGGAGCGCCACCAACGCAAGTTTATCATGCGGTTGGCGGCGATTCATCGTCCGCTTCTCTGCAATCATCGCCGGTTGTGCAAGTAACGCCTGCAACGTCAACGCCAATTTCATCCTCAACCTCAGCAGCACCGGATATGACGAACGGTGCGGCAGTGATTAATTCCGCGGGTGTTGATATGAGCTTGCAAGGACAAGTCACTCAGTTAAATCAAGCATCAGCAGCATTTGAGCAACACGCTGATCTGAGCATTCAAAATTTAAATGACAGTAATCGTGCTATGGCAATTGCGATACAAAGTATCAATCAAAACATTGCCGTGCTACAACAACAAGTCGTCGCATTGCAGGCTGATCCACATGCTACCGTTGCTTCAAATGATGTTTCCCATACGTTGAATCACAAAAAGTACGGTGAATATCTGGATTTTGGAGGTGCTGCTGTTTTTATGTTGGGTTTTGGTGTTGTGCTAGGCAGATTTGTACGTCGCCGTTCAAAGGTTACTGTCGTTAATTCCATGCAACAAAAAAAAATAAATCCATCCGTTATTTTAGAAGAAGATACTAAGAACGAATATGACTTTATGGGTACGGCCGAAGCGATTCCTGCGAAATTGGATTTAGCCCGTTCTTACGTAGCCATGAATGACTATGAACAAGCGTATGTCGTATTAAAAACAGTAATGGAAAAAGGGACTGAAGAACAACGGATCGAAGCACAGTTATTAGTGAACAAAATGAACAGTAGAAGAAATGATAAATAGGATTGTCCTGGGTGTTTGTTACGATGGTTCTCGCTATCACGGCTGGCAGCATCAAGAAGAAGTAAGTACGGTTCAAGAAACGTTGGAACATGCGTTATCGCGTGTTGCAGATCAACCTGTGACTGTCGTGTGTGCGGGCCGCACGGATGCCGGTGTTCACGCGACAGCGCAAGTAGTGCATTTTGATACAGAAGCCCACCGTACAGAACGTTCATGGCTATTTGGTGCGAACAGTAACTTGCCTGCGGATATTTCAGTCTCATTTGCAAAAGTCACCGCACCTGAATTTCATGCGCGTTTTTCAGCACTTTCTCGCACGTATCGCTATATTTTATGTAACCAACCTGTCAGACCGGGCGTTTTTCAAAAAACGGTGAGTTGGTATTATAAATCCTTGGATGTTGAGCGCATGCAGAAAGCCGCGCAGTATTTGCTGGGTGAGCATGATTTCAGTGCATTTCGTGGTTCGGGTTGCCAAGCGCATCATGCGGTGCGGACAATTCATCAGTTGACTGTCAAAAAACAGGGACGTTTGGTGGTAGTTGAAGTGACGGCCAATGCTTTTTTATTGCATATGGTGCGTAATATTGTGGGTGTTTTGCTGGCTATTGGTGTGGGTGAAAAAAATCCTGAATGGGCCTCTGAAGTCCTTAACTCTTGTGATCGTCGGCGTGGCGCAGTGACGAGTCCACCGAATGGGTTGTATTTAGTCGATGTTGAATATCCGGCGCATTTTAATTTACCGAAAGAACCGAAGGGACCATTCTTTTTAGACTGATTTTTGGTATCATTGCACAACATAAATAGTGAGTGTTGCCATGAGTTGGTTCAAGCGATTACTGCCTAAAATTTCCACTTCCGTGGTAAAAAAAGGGGTGCCTGAAGGCATCTGGAGTAAATGTACGTCCTGTGAAGCCGTGTTATACCGTGCGGAATTAGAGCGTCATTTATTTGTATGTCCGAAGTGTCAACATCATATGCGTATCACAGCGCGACAACGCCTAGACTTTTTTTTAGACCCTGATGATCGCGAAGAGTTGGGGATGGAAATTTTGCCTGAGGATCGCTTGAAATTCCGTGATTCCAAAAAATATAAAGACCGTTTGAGTGCTGCTCAGAAAGATACGGGTGAAACAGAAGCATTGGTTGCGATGCGTGGCAAGTTAAATGGCATGCCACTCGTTGTTGCTGCCTTTGAATTTGGATTTATTGGCGGATCGATGAGCTATGCCGTCGGTGAACGATTTGTAATGGCAGTACAAGCCGCGATTCAACATCATGTTCCGTTTATTTGTTTTGCAACGAGCGGTGGCGCGCGTATGCAAGAAGGATTATTTTCGTTATTTCAAATGGCGAAAACAGCTACCGTATTAACACAATTGTCGCGTGCAAAATTACCGTTTATTTCCGTATTAACAGATCCTACCATGGGCGGTGTTTCAGCGAGTTTGGCGACATTGGGTGATATTATTATTGCTGAACCAAAAGCATTAATGGGATTTGCGGGACCTCGCGTGATTGAACAAACGATTCGCCAAACGTTGCCCGAAGGATTTCAACGCAGTGAATTTTTAATGCAACAAGGTGCGATCGATCAAATTGTCGATCGTCGCGAAATGAAAGAAACGGTGCATCGTTTGTTCTCAAAACTAATGGGAGTGTGACGCGTGCACTCACACGTTATGCATCACACACTCGATGATTGGTTTTCCCATATTCAACACATTCATCAAAAAAGAATGGATTTAGGGTTGGATCGTGTGGGTATGGTGGCTGAGCGATTACAATTGCGACAATTTTCGTGTCCTGTGATTACGGTCGCCGGCACTAATGGAAAAGGCTCTTGCACCAAAACACTTGAATCTATTTATGCACAAGCGGGTTTTAAAACCGCGCTTTATACTTCGCCGCATTTAATGCATTTCAATGAACGTATTCGTATTGCCAATCAAACGATTTCAGATGCAGATTTACTGCGCGCATTTGAAAAGATTGAAAGTGCACGCGTTGATACGATTTTAAGTTTTTTTGAATTCACGACATTGGCAGCATTGTGGTTATTTCAACAAGCGGCCTGTGATGTGCTGATTTTGGAAGTCGGGTTAGGTGGTCGATTAGATGCTGTGAATATCGTGGAAAATGATGTGGCGGTCATTACGAGTATTGCCTTAGATCATATGGAATGGTTAGGAGAAGATCGCGAATCAATTGCGTATGAAAAAGCAAGCATTGCGCGTGCAGGAAAACCCGTTATTTCAGGGGAAGAAAATCCACCTGAACAAATAGCGCAAACGGTTGCTGCGAAAAAAGGTATTTTGTATCAAATTAACCATGATTTTTTTTATCGTGTTTTTGAAGATCATTTTTACTGCGCTGGAAAAGATTTTTCTTATGATTGTTTACCAGTGCCCCATTTGAAACCCCAAAATATTGCGACTGCGATTTGTGTGATCGAGGTGTTGAAAAATAGGTTAACGGTTTCACAAAGCGATGTTGCCACTGGCATTATAAAAACAGAGTGGGCGGGTCGGTTTGAATTATGTGCATCACCATTTCCTTGTATTTTAGATGTTGCGCATAATCCGCATGCTGCTGCTTGGTTAGCAGAACAATATGCAAGATTACCAAGGGTTCAAAATACCATTGCAATTGTAGGAATGTTAAAAGATAAAGCGATGATTGAAACTGCTTCTCAACTCATCCCGTATGTGAATACGTGGTATGTCTGTAGTTTATTATCGGAAGCTGTTGAACGTGGCTCAAACGGCCTTGAAATCGCACATTTTTTGGAGACGCAAGGAATTAAAAACTGTTATACTTTTGCATCTGTAGAAGACGCGATGTATTCTTTGGTGCAAGCACATTGCCAACAAGAATGTGATCGTGCTTTAATTTTCGGATCATTTTATACTGTCGCTGCCGCGAAATCGTGGTTAGCCAATAAAGAAAACACGGGAGAAAATCAGTGGAAGAAAAAATCAAACAACGTTTAATTGGCGTGCTGGTTATTGTCGGCGCTTTATTTATTATTTTACCTTTTTTATTCCATAATTCTCGACCCACGGTATCGCAAAAGACATCTACGAATATCCCTAATTCACCGGGATCATCATCAGTTGCTTTAACTTTGCCAGCGGCTACGCCTGCAACGGCTGCTGCAACAACACCAGCGACTGAATCAACAGCGACAGCAGAAAGTACATCTGAAACAACGGTTGCTGCTACAGGAACGACACCTGCACAAGTTGCGCAATCTGAATCAGCAGCAGCACCAACTGCTTCATCAGCACCGAGTGCAGCGTTGAATAACACAGGCAATTCCAATAATACCGCAATGCCTGCTAATACCGCTGCTGCAAACACCACAGCGACACCGAATGTCGCACCCGCAAACAACACTGTCACTGCTGCGAACAGCATGCCTGCTGCAAATAATGCAACTGCTGCAAGCAAGACAATAACCGCTGATAACACAAGCGCTGTTGATTCCACTGCAGTAACTGCTGCTAATATGCCGTCCACTAAAATGGCATCTGCATCAACGACTGCTGCTGCAAAAGTAGCACCGTTAGTAAAGTCCGGTGAGTTTTCTGGATCTCCTGCAACATCTGCTGCTTTAACAACTGGTCAAGCGAATGAAGGTCCAGCACAAGCGATGCAAACAATGCCAGCATCAGCTGCACAATCGTTTGATTCCACAACACCTGCAGTGACAAAACCCGTAACTGCAACACACACGCACCATGCTGCAACACAACATCATGCTGCTGCGAAAGCGGCGATGCATGCATCAAATAAGGATGCGTGGTCAATTCAGTTGGGTGTATTTTCCAATAAGAAAAATGCGAGTCATTTGATATCAAAATTACGTGCAGCGCATTATGAAGTGTACAGTCATTCGGTGAAGCATGGTCAACAAATATTAATGGCTGTTTTTGTAGGTCCAGAAGTGAATTTACATAAAACGGAACTGATGAAACAACATTTAAAACAACAATTCCAACTCAATGGTGTTGTGAAGAAATATCAAGCATAAAATATAAAAGGATTTTATTGATATGAAGCAATTAATTTTAAACTGGAATGTGTTTGATTTTATCATTCTCGGTATCCTGCTTTTATCTGTTATTACAGGATTTTTTCGGGGGTTTTTGCGTGAGGCGATTTCATTAGCGACTTTGTTTCTTGCAGTGTATGCCGCTTTGAAATTTTCGCCTGTGGTGAGTGGGCTTTTTCAATCCTTCATTTCAAATCCGAAAGCACGTTATATTTGCGCTGCTATTCTGACTTTTTTGATTGTACTTATTCTCGGGGCTCTCGTGAATAAGTTAGCACATGGTTTAGTGGCAACTTCTGGATTGGGTCTTTTAGATAAATTGTTGGGATTGGTTTTTGGTGCAGCGAGGGGTATTTTGTTTGTAACGATTATTTTATTGATTGTTCATGTCAGTAAATATGAAAAATCCGCTTGGGTGGAGCAGTCGCAATTGACGCCACACTTTCAAACGATTGTCGCGCGGTTTAGTGGATTACTTCCTAAGGATGTATTGAATGTTTCTGCTTGGATGCAACATATTTCTGCGTTTCATAAGTAATTATTTATGTTAGCCCTTCAGCTTAAACAGCTTAAAAAGACCTATCAAAATGGTGTTGAAGCATTGAAGGGCATTAATCTTGATGTCAATCAAGGTGACTTTATTGGATTGCTCGGACCGAATGGTGCGGGCAAATCCACAACGATCAGCATCATCAATTCTCTGACACGTAAAACCAGCGGTGATGTTTTTATTCATGGCTATAATCTTGAAACAGATCCGAGTTTAGCCAAATCAAAAATTGGTATTGTGCCCCAAGAAGTTAACTTCGGTATCTTTGAAAAAACAAAAGACATTCTCATGAATCAAGCGGGTTATTACGGCATTGATCGGCGTGAATCCAAAAAACGGGCTGAAAAGTATTTAAAATTGCTTGAATTATGGGATAAACGCGATGAGTCAACGCGTCAATTATCGGGTGGTATGAAGCGTCGATTGATGATTGCGCGGGCTTTAATGCATGAGCCTGAAGTGCTTATTTTAGATGAACCCACTGCTGGCGTGGATGTCGAAATTCGCCGTTCTATGTGGGTATTGCTGCAAACATTAAATGCTGCGGGTAAAACAATTATTCTCACAACGCATTATTTAGAAGAAGCGGAATCGCTGTGTGATCGAATTGCAATTATCAATCACGGAACAATTATTCAAGACACAACGAAAAAACAATTGTTGGGATTATTGAATATTGAAACATTTGTTTTTGACTTGGCACATCCCTTGTTAGAAAAGTTGCCTAGCTGTGATGAATTTAAAATCAAACAAATTGATTCGTTGACGCTCGAAGTGGAATGTGAAAAAACGCACAATTTAAATGCCGTTTTTAATTATTTAAATACCCATCATGTTGTCGTTGCGAGTATGCGTAATCGTGTGAATCGATTGGAAGAGTTGTTTTTAAGGTTAACAGGTAAAGTGTGAGTGTGAGGTATGAGTGTGAGTTCTGCGGTATAGTTTGGTTGTTTATTTCGTACCTGTCCCCTGATATTTCGATTGTACCTTTGATACTCACACTGATATCTGACACTACCATCACCCCAAGAGCTGAAAATTATGAATCCAAAACAAATCCTCATCGCATACCAAACAATCATCATCAAAGAACTCGTCCGCTGTTTTCGTATTTGGCCGCAAACATTAGTGCCGCCAGCGATTACGATGGCTTTGTATTTTTTAATTTTTGGTAAATTGGTCGGTTCACAAATTAGTGCAGTGCAAGGATTTACGTACATGCAATATATTGTGCCGGGATTAATTATGATGTCCTTGATAACGAATAGTTATATTCATTCATCCTCTTCTTTTTTCAGTATGAAATTCCAGCGTAATATTGAAGAAATTTTAGTATCACCTACGCCGAATGTGATTATTTTATTGGGATTTGTAACCGGTGCTGTTGCGCGTGCATTGATTGTCGGTGTGATTGTGATGTGTATCGCATTATTATTCACGCATTTAAATGTGCAGCATTGGGGATTGATGTTATTAACGGTATTATTGACGTCTGTTTTTTTTGCAATTGCTGGTGTGATTAACGGTATATTTGCACGTAACTTTGATGATGTTTCTTGGGTTCCGTCATTTGTATTAACACCCTTAACGTATTTAGGCGGCGTCTTTTTTTCAGTAGCCATGTTACCGAGCGTGTGGCAAAAGGTGGCGCTACTCAATCCGATTTTGTATATCGTCGATTTATTTCGCTACAGTATGCTTGGTATTCGTGATACCTATGTTGCAGGTGAAATATTAATATTGTTACTAATAACGAGTTTAATTTTTTGTTATGCATTGCATTTAATTGCGAAAAGTCCGCGCTTGAGGAATTAAATCTTATCTTCCAATTTTTGCCATCGCTCATAGCATTTTGCTAACGCTGATTCTGCCGCAGATAGTTTTTGATTGTGTGCGCTAATCTGTTCTTTGCTTTGCTGATAAAAGCCGCTGTCTAGCATGACGTGTTGTAGTTGCACGATTTCATTTTCAAGTGCAGTGATTTTTTTGGGTAAGGCATTTAATTCGCGTCTTTCCGGCCGGGTGATTTTTTGTGTTTTAATTTTAACAACGTCCACTTTTTCTTTTTTTTCATCTGAAAAGGGCGTTGATTTTTGGGGCATCAAATTTTCCCAATCAAAATGACCGCCAACATGTTCTTGAATATGACCATCCGATCCCATCACCCATAATTGTGTGACAACATTATTTAAAAAAGCACGATCGTGACTGACAATTAATAATGTACCGGGAAAATCCGATAATTTTTCTTCTAATAATTCTAACGTTTCAATATCGAGGTCGTTGGTCGGTTCATCCATCACAATTAAATTTGATGGCCTTGAGAATAATTTCGCTAATAACAATCGATTTTTTTCACCGCCGGATAAACCAGATACTTTAATACGCGCACGTTCAGGACTGAATAAGAAATCTTGTAGATAACTGATGACGTGTTTTTCTTTACCGTTGATCGTGATTTTTTCGCGCCCTAATCCGACATTGTCTTGCACGGTTTGTGTTTCATCCAATTCCAAACGATATTGATCGAAATACGCAATTTCTAAATTCGTGCCACGTGTAATCGTGCCGGATGTTGGCGATAAATCGCCTAATAATAATTTAATTAATGTGGACTTTCCTGCGCCATTTTGACCCACAATACCGACACAATCACCACGTCCAATAATGCTAGAAAAATGCCGAATAATTTTTTTATTGTTTTTATCTGCGTAAGCAAATGATAAATCCTCAATATTGAAAACCACTTTTCCAGATTGTGTATCACTTTGAATGTGTATTTTAGATTTGCCTTGCTGTTTGAATTGCTCTGACTTTTCTTTTCGCAACGCTTCCAATCTTCTCACGCGTCCTTCATTACGTGTGCGTCTTGCTTTGACGCCTTGACGTATCCAGACTTCCTCGTCAGACAGCCGTTTGTCAAATAGCGCTTGTTCCCTTTCTTGTGCGACAATGAGTTCTTCTTTTAATTGGCAATAATGTGCGTAATTGCCAGGCCAACTGAATAAGTTTTGATAATCAATTTCTATAATGCGGGTTGCAAGATTCGACATAAAATTTCGATCATGTGTAATTAAAATAATCGTTTTGGTATATTTTTTTAAAAAAGATTCTAGCCAAAGTACCGCATCAATATCTAAATGATTGGTCGGTTCATCTAATAATAAAATATCAGGATCATTGACGAGCGCGCGTGCTAATAAAACGCGACGTTTCAAACCACCGGATAACGCAGTAATTTCATCATGGCCCTTTAAATCTAATTTCGACAGCACTGTTTGAATTTTTTGATCGAATGACCATCCGTCACAGGCATCAATTTTTTGTGCGAGTGTGGCTTGTTCCGCCAACAGTTTTTCTGATACATCCGTTTCTAATTTTTTTAATACCACTTGATAGGATTGCAGCAACGCGCCGATTTCAGATAAGCCTGTTGCAATGACATCATACACACTGCCTGTTAATTTCAGCGGTACCGTTTGTGAGAGCATTGAGATGGTCGTGTTTTTTGAAAACTGTACGCTACCGCTATCAGGACTATATTCTCCGGCAATTATTTTTAATAAACTTGATTTGCCAACGCCATTGCGTCCCACGAGTGCAATGCATTCTCCGATATTCACTTGCAAGTTGATATTTTGAAATAAGGGTTTAACACCAAATCCAGCACTTAAATCTTTCAGATTTAGAATTTGCATGAGGTCCTGTGAGGTGACGTTCAGATAGTAGCAGATTTTACATAATATTCCGGTGTACGCCACCCTTAAACCTATTATAGGGGTAATGAAGCCGCTAACCAACTATTCCAGCATCGTCAGTGCTGTTTTCGAAGACTCTCACAATCGAAGATGCTGTCGCTGTCCTTGCGGAAAATAAGGCTAGGGACAGGGTACTCCTTCTTCTTCTGTTGCTTTGTGCATTTTGCTAGTATTCTCGCATACAAATCGATTCAAATTGTATTGTGCTGATGAGAAAGTATGCCAATCATCTTTTTGAAATCTCTCATTTTAGGTTTAGTAGTGATTAAAAAACTGACAAAAATAGTATTTATCATTTTTTTAAGCTTATTTGTAGCGCAATCGGTTTGTGCGAAAAACTATTTTATTATCGAAAAGAGCCCTCTGCCACCGCAAGAAGAATCCGCAAAAACAGATGGATTGCCACAAGACGTTTTGGCATTTGCGATGAATGCATACACTTATGCATTGAAACGAAATGAAGTCCATAATCCCTTTTTTTTAACCGTCATTGATTTTGACATGCCTTCTTATAAAAAAAGACTATGGGTGATTGATTTACATAATGATCACGTGATCATGAATATCCATGTTGCACAAGGCAGTAATTCAGGCAAAATTTATGCCACTCGCTTTTCTAATCGTATTGGTTCGCATGAATCTTCTTTGGGTGTTTTTACAACGGTTGGCGCTGAATATCATGGTAAGTTTGGCGAGTCGTTGCATCTCAAAGGGTTAGAGTTGGGCATTAATGATAATGCTTATTATCGGGGTATTATTATTCATTCGGAACAGGATGTTTCACCTGATTTTATCAGAACAATGGGTTACGCTGGTCAAACATGGGGTTGTTTTGCCGTAAATCCAGACCACATTGATCGCCTCATTGAATTGCTTCAAGGGGGTTCTGTGGTATATGTCTATGCATCACCTGAAAAGAATGATCTTAACGTCAATCACGATATGTCTTCTGGTATTGAAGAGGTGTATAACGCCATTGTTAGAATAAATGCAAATACAATTGCTCGCTTTTTCCATGCATTTTAATTTGCCATCCCATGCCAGCGTAGTCTGACATGCTCCTCACAATTTGTTATTATTCTGCGCATGATAAACACACTAAACCGCACAATTTGCGTAGCACCAATGATGGCCTATACTGATCGACACTTCAGGTATTTACTTCGAATGATCTCAAAACACACTGTTTTATATACAGAAATGGTGACAGCACAAGCGATCATTCATGGTGATTGTTCTTATTTGCTCGACTTTTCGCCGAATGAACATCCTATTGCAATGCAGTTGGGAGGCTCTGATCCATCGCAATTGGCAGAAGCCGCAAAAATTTGTGAACAGTGGGGGTATGACGAAATTAACTTAAATGTTGGCTGTCCCAGCGAACGCGTACAAAATGGCTGTTTCGGTGCGGCATTAATGAAAGAACCGAATTTGGTAGCGCGTTGTATTAAAGCGATGCGCGAATCCGTCAATATTCCTGTGACAATCAAAACTCGGTTAGGTGTTGATGAGTGTGATAGCGATGGATTTTTGTATGATTTTGTAGGGAAAATCGCTGAAACAGGTTGTAATGTATTTATCATGCATGCGCGAAAAGCCTGGCTCAAAGGGTTAAGCCCCAAAGAAAATCGTGAAATTCCACCGCTCAATTATGATCGTGTGTATCGATTAAAGCAGCAATTTCCTCAGTTGGAAATTATTATCAATGGCGGTATTCAAGATAACAAATCAGTTGATGAACATTTACGTCATGTTGATGGTGTCATGGTAGGGCGTGTGGTGTGTTCCAATCCCTTTTGGCTGTCTGATATGGATCAGCACTATTATGCGGAAAAAACAGCAGTTAAATCACGACAAGAAATTATTGTGGGGTATTTACCGTATATTTTGCAGCAATACGCGAAGGGCGTCCCTATGCGACATATGACGCGTCATTTGATTGGATTGTATCAGGGGGAAGTCGGTGCGAGGGCATGGCGACGATCACTCAGTGAAGCTTCACAGGATGATCGTCAGTTGATTCGCGTGATAGAAAAGATGGCACATTCTTTTTAAACCCTGCAAAACGCCCTTGTTACGCTTCGCAGAACAAAGGCTTCTGTAAGATTGTGCGTTAAGCCTTGCTGCTATCGTTTGCAGTTTTGCGTGCGTATTTTTGCTTGAATTTTTCAACACGGCCTGATGTATCCACCAATTTTTGTTGGCCAGTGTAAAAAGGATGACATGCTGAGCAAATTTCCAAATGGAGATCTTTTCTGCCATAGGTAGAATGGGTGTTGAATGTGTGACCGCAGCTGCAAGTAACAACGACTTCTTCGTATTTGGGATGTATGTTTTCTTTCATGGTCTTTCCTAAATGAGTGTACTTTTTGCCGCAGAGCATAGCTAAGAAACACCTTGTTGGCAAGGGCTTTCGGGATTGCTTCTGGTGCAGCATTGCGTTAATGCAGTGCAAGCATCGTCATAAACGCATCAATCGGTAATTGCAGCAAGTCATTTTTATTCAAACACTGCTTTAAAATAGCATCAGCTTGTTGTTGTGAATAATGCGCCGCAACCGCTTGCTTAAATTTAGCGAGCAATAACGGTATACCATCGGTACGTCGACGTTTGTGTCCAATCGGATATTCAATAGAGACTTCTTCTGTTTTTGTGCCATCTTTAAAAATAATTTGAATGGCATTGCCGATGGAACGTTTTTCAGGATCCAAATAATCTCTGCTAAATTCCGTGCTTTCGGTCACATGCATTTTATGGCGTAACACATCGATTGCTGGATTATGCGCAATGGCATCTTCATAATGCTCCGCAGTTAATTCACCGTAAATTAAAGGCACGGCAATCATATATTCCAAACAATGATCACGATCAGCTGGATTATGTAGAGGACCTTGTTTGCTGATAATACGCATCGCTGGATTTTGCGTTTTAATGTCAATGCGTTCAATTTCATTTAATTTATTTTTCACCAAGGGATGTAATTGCAGCGCACATTCAACCGCAGTTTGTGCATGAAATTCGGCAGGAAAAGAAATTTTAAATAAAATATTTTCCATGACGTAATTACCATAAGGACGTTGCAGTGAAAATGCATTGCCATTGAATGACACATCATAAAAACCCCATGTTTTAGCGGTTAAAACGCTGGGATAACCCATTTCACCGAGCTGTGTAATTAACGCTAATCGTACGCCGCGTGAAGTCGCATCACCCGCAGCCCATGATTTTCGTGATCCGGTATTGGGCGCGTGACGATAGGTACGTAGTGATTGTCCATCGAGCCATGCGTTTGAAACAGCATTGTTTATTTGTTCTTTTGTGGCACCCAATAAATGCGAAACAACAGCGGTCGTTGCCACTTTCACTAAAATGACATGATCTAATCCGACTTTATTGAAACTATTATCTAATGCCAAAACACCCTGAATTTCATGTGCTTTAATCATCGCATGCAATACATCTTTCACAGACAGTGAAGTCTTACTTTCACGATTTAAATAATCCGCAATCGCTAAAATACCACCTAAATTATCAGAAGGGTGTCCCCATTCCGCCGCTAAAAATGTATCGTTAAAATCAAGCCAGCGAATTAATGCGCCAATATTAAAGGCAGCTTGTATAGGATCTAATTCAAAGGCTGTGCCTGGTACACGCGCACCACCTGGCATGACTGCGTTAGGAACAACGCCACCAAGTAATTTGGTACATGCTGGAAATTTTAATGCCATGAACGCGCACGCAAGACTATCAAGCAAACCATAATAAGCGGTGTCGACAGCCAGTGTGCTGTGCTGATTGAAATCACAGACATAATTTGTGATGTCTTGGATGATGGTGTCGAAGGGTTGTCGATCGTTGTTGTAGTTATGCATGAGGATAATCTCTGGGTGCAGGTCCGATATATTCCGATAACGGACGAATTAATTTATTGTTAGCGCGTTGTTCCATGATATGTGCTGACCAACCCGCTGTGCGCGCAAATACAAAAATCGGTGTGAATAATTCCACGGGAATACCGCAAAAATGATAGGCCGATGCACTATAAAAATCTAAATTTGGAAACATCTTTTTTTCACGCCGCATGAGTTTTTCAATCACTTCAGACACCGAATAAATGACCGCATCATTAACATGATCCGCTAATTTTTTCGCTTCTGCTTTAATAATATCGGATCTCGGATCGCCGTCTTTATACACGCGATGACCAAATCCCATGATTAATTTTTTTTCTGCGAGCATTTTTAAAACGCCTGTTTCTGCGTCATCAATCGATGAAAATTGTTGAATTAATTTCAATGCTTCTTCGTTCGCGCCACCATGTAGAGGGCCTCGTAATGTGCCAATCGCACTGCAAATACAGGAATAAAAATCAGATAGCGTCGCTGCAGTAACGCGTGATGCAAATGTGGATGCATTAAATTCGTGCTCCGCGTATAAAATCAACGATAAATTTAATACATGTGCTTGCATGGCATCCGGTTTTTTCCCATGCAATAAATGTAAAAAATATTCGCCTGTCGTTTTATCGTCCAACACGGTATTTATTTTTTTATGATGATGTTGAAAGTGAAACCAATACATTAAAATGCCTGGAAAACAAGCGATTAAACGATTGGCAATCATTACTTGGTCGTGTGATTTATTTTCGGGTTCTAAGTTTCCCAAAAATGAACAAGCCGTGCGAAGAACATCCATCGGATGCGTTGTTACCGGAATTTTTTCTAAAAGTTCTTTTAGCGCATTCGGTAAATCACGCAATGAAATTAATTTGTTTTGATAGTCGGTTAGTTGTGATTGTACGGGCAATTCACCGTAAATTAATAAATAAGCAACCGCTTCAAAACTCGATTTTTCAGCGAGATCATGAATTTCATAGCCACGATAATGCAATCCAGACTCGTTGTGGCCCACCATTGAAATGGCAGATTGTCCTGCAATAATGCCTGCTAAACCCGCGTTTTGATCCTTTGCGTTTGCCATAGTGAATTCCTTGATTCAAATTTCAAAAGTGGGGGGTATTGTATCATTATCTTTTTTGCGAGCAATATGTGTATTGCATGATTACTTTGCAGCGTTCCAGGCAGATGTTGCAGGCAAAGAGAAGCGCGCGTGATAACGACCGCAACGTAGTATAATATTTAAATACACCTCATTCATAAGGAAAATGACATGAAAAACATGCTTAGGATTCTCACGATAGCATTACTTTTTGCGAGCCTTTCCGCCTTAGCTACTGCGCAGCTCAACACAATAGAATCTCCGCCCTATGAAAAATGTATTCGATGGAAACAGGTGTGTCATAAAAAACTATTTTGTGCACAGCGATCGCCATTGCGTAGTGAAGGTTGCTTTCGGTGCGTGAAACCAAGCCAATTTGGCCCACACCTTTACCCGCGCCAATTGGATCGGAAAACGTGTAGTGCAGAGACGGCTGATTATTTAGTGACAATGGGGTATCGCTGTTACCACCCTTATGAATCAACGCCATGCTTGCGAACCATTGAACAAAATTATTGTGATTCTGAGTGTGTGGAATTTGAGAGTTGAGTCACAAGCGAGTAGGACGGTCAGGTCAACCTAAATATCGTACAAATTAAACCTGCCTATCTAGTTGTCACCTAATGTCGAAATCGTGATCAATTTTGGCATCTGATTTTCCATACACAGCTTTATAAGTC
>Ga0155584_1045_pt1 | contig 44125 bp, 29 predicted proteins | sample RifCSPhighO2_12_FD_107241 | JGI IMG/M metagenome (GOLD analysis project Ga0155584, IMG submission 107241) | Gammaproteobacteria bacterium RIFCSPHIGHO2_12_FULL_40_19
AAGCATTGATGCAGAATAAAACAATTGATGGCTTTGTTCATGCGCCGATTTTTAAAACGATTAATCAAATCGTAGAGAATTATTTTACGCAAGATGAATTTCCCAGTCCAAAACGTAAAAAAAGCTGCTAATTTTTTCCTCTTTGCCTATTCCCGCTGAATCACTGGAAGCTTTCATTTATTTTCTGTAAGGAATTTACATGTTTTTATTCGTTATTGCCTTTTTATTAGGTGATTTATATTTACAAACTGTCTCTCAATTGCCAACAAGAACGACGATTCATCTGTTAGTTTTTTTGATTTTAGCGCTAAGCTGTATGTTCTATAGCAAACGAATGATTTTAATTCGAATAACATACCTGATGATAGCATTCGTTCTGGGATTCATGTGGAGTGATTGGTATGCTAGCGCTATTTTATCGTGGAAATTGCCTAAAGAATTAGAAAGCAAAGCGGTTGTTGCAACCGGTTATATTGCATCTCTTCCAATTATTTCAGATAAACAAACTAGTTTTATATTTGAATTACATGAATTAAATAATGCGATCCTCACTCATAAAACATTTATTCGTCTTTCTTGGCAACATCCAGTGGCTGATTTACAGGTAGGCGATCAGTGGAACATCTTGGTTAAACTAAAATGTCTTCATGGCCTCCAAAATCCTGGGGGCTTTGATTATGAAGCTTGGGCCTTACAAAATGGTATTCGTGCTACTGGCTATGTGATCCATCCAGGCGGTAAAAACCATCAATCGAATGTTAGGTTTATCGCTTCTCATCCCTATCGTTATCCTATTCATTTTATCCGACAAAAGTTGCAGACGAAATTAAATCAATATTTACCGCTATCCGCTACCTCACCTTGGTTAATGGCTTTAATGATTGGTGAGCGTAGTCAAATCCCTCAAGCACAATGGCAGGTATTAAAAAATACGGGAACCAATCATTTGATGGCGATTGCGGGATTGCATATTGGTATGATAGCGGGATTTTTTCATCTGTTTGGATCATGGTGTTGGCGACGAGTGCCGCAACTATTATTGTGGCTACCGGCACAGCATGCAGGCGCTATTACAGCGCTTGGTGCAGCTTTAATCTACAGTGCTTTGGCTGGTTTTTCTATTCCTACGCAACGAGCGTGTATCATGCTTTCTGTTTTTATTGTGACTCTATTATTTCATAGAATCGTATCTTCATGGTTGATTTGGTCTTTCGCTTTACTGATTGTTTTACTATTGAATCCTTTAAGTGTTTTAACTGAAAGTGTTTGGCTTTCATTTGGTACGATTGCATTAATCATATATGGAATGGGAGGAAGATTGTCACCATCAGGTTGGTGGTGGCGATGGGGCAGAGTGCAATGGGTAATTGGATTTGGTCTGATTCCATTGACATTACTTTTCTTTCAACAATGTTCTTTCATTTCTGTTATTGCAAATACAATTGCGATTCCTTGGCTAGCATTTTTTATTTTACCATTTTGCTTAGTGGGATGTTTAATGGTAATTATTTTTCCTTCAATAGGTGTTTTTATACTATGCATGGCTGATAAAAGCCTTGCTATGTTGTGGATAGGGCTAACTTGGCTTTCGCAGCTTCATTTTTCAACGTGGTATCAGTCTATTCCAAATGTTTGGGTATTAATCAGTGCTAGTATGGCAACATTACTATTATTATTACCGGCAGGATTTCCTGGTCGTTACTTAGGTGTATTCTGGTTGGTTCCACTTATTTTTTATCAGCAACCATTACCAATGTCGAATCAGTTTTGGGTGACATTATTAGATGTGGGACAAGGTTTGTCAGTGGTTGTGCAGACTAGGGCACACACCTTAGTATATGATGCAGGAGCAAAATACCAAGACAGTGATATGGGTGAGCGCGTGGTGATACCGTATTTACGTAAACTAGGGATAAAAAAAATTGATACCTTAGTTATCAGCCATGGAGATAACGATCATATTGGTGGAGCACCTGCAATTTTAGCTGCCTTTCCTGTGCTATCGATTAAAACGAGTGTCATTGATAAATTTCCACCAGCGCTTGCAGAATATTGCTTACGAGGTGATAGTTGGCAATGGGATGGCGTCGATTTTTCATTTATTTATCCTAGGCGTGAGCATCTTAATTTAGGTAACGATAGTTCATGTGTGCTGCATATTACAAATGGTATACAGAGTGTATTGCTCACAGGAGATATTGAAAAATTTGCTGAGCAGGAAATCATGAAAATTCCAGCGCAACCGCTGGCTAGTAGTCTATTAATTGCACCTCATCATGGCAGTAACACATCTGGTGTTAAATTATTTATTCAGGCCATTCATCCACAGATTGTCTTATATTCTATTGGGTACCGTAATCGTTATCATTTTCCACACAAACGTATTGTGCAAATGTATCAAGATATGAATGCTAAGCAAATGAATTCAGCTGATAGCGGCAGCATTCATTTTGAAATGGATTCGGCACAGACTGATCTTCATGCACAATTGTATCGAGAAAGAAATAAACGCTATTGGATGGATAATCCTCATCTTTAAAAAGAATCACTTAATTTTCAACTTTTTCTTTTTTTCCGTGAAGTAATAAGTCGATAGCCATGAGTAATGCCGTATTATCGATAGGTTTTTCAAATGAAACCGAGGCACCGAGTGATTCGGACAAATCTAAATACCCAGTAGGATCGAGGCGGCCACCACCCGATATAGCTATAATTTCCAAATTGGGATGACGATGTTTAACTTCAGAGATGAGAGTGATACCACTTTTTTTTGGCATGATAATGTCAGTTACCATGAGATCAGGTTTTTCTCGCTGTAAATATTCAGTAGCTTCCTCACCATTGCTTGCACAAAACACATCATGAGAAGCGCGATGTAAGACTTGCGTTAACATATCCCTCACTAAATCATCATCTTCAACCAGTAAAATTTTTGCCATAAACACTCCTTATTTGGGTGAACACTCGGGTAACAAAATAGTAAAAGTAGTTCCATGTCCCAGTTGACTATTTAATAGAATTTCACCGCGATGTTCTTTAATAATCGAATGGACGATGGAAAGTCCTAAGCCGGAACCCTTGCCCACTTCTTTTGTCGTAAAAAAGGGTTCATAAACACGTTCCATTGTCGCTTGATCCATACCATGTCCTGTATCACTTATTTCAAGTTTACAATATTTCTGTGGAGAGGATTGTGTCAATTGTTTTAATAATGGATCATCGGTTGTGAGATGCGTACTACGAATAATAATAGTACCTTCTCCTTCCATGGCATCAACAGCATTATTAATAATATTCACCAATACTTGATGGATTTGTGTTTGATTACCAACGATTGAAATACCATGGTTTTTTTCGAACTGAATGCTCACACTAGCAGGAATAGTTGGTTTCAACAGCGAAAGTGCTGCTTCAATCGTATTATTTAAATCGATGACTTCAAATTCATGATGTTGTTTACGGCTAAATGCTAATATACGAGAAATCAGTTCTTGGCCGCGTTTAGTTGCTTCCAACACCTTCCCTAAGTTATTGTATTTTATTGAGTTTTTATCCTCCTCTTCTCGCGTCATTTCGACATAACCAATAATCGCATATAAAATATTATTAAAGTCATGCGCAATGCCTCCCGCTAACGTGCCTATTGCTTGCAATTTTTGTCCTTGGAGAAGAGCAATCTCAAGTTTTTGTTTGCTTTCTTCCGCTCGTAAGCGTTCAGACATTTCTTTTTTTAGGGTGATTTGCATCTCATTTAATAGCGCTGTGCGTTGATCATCTAATTGGATAATACGAATGATCGTGCCAGCAAGGATGGAAAGGCTGATCCCCAACAATAAAGCCAACCACGAGAGATAGGACTTATAAGGGAGTAATAAATCAAGATAAGCCTCAACATGGTGCCAAAGTATAAAATGCCACAAAAGGAATGAGATCAGAATACCGCCGCCAACCACGAGATAAGGTAACCAAGACTTTTGTTTAGCAGGAGGTATCATATTTTGTGAGGTTACCGAAAAGAAATGTATATAGTAAGCTTAATCGATTTAGAATGGTCGTGTAAATGCTGAATACATCTTAAGCAAAAAATGGCATAATAATGCTACTATTAGATCTCTTTACTCTTGAGGGAATGGAATAAACTATGCAGCTTTCTAAAATCAAACTTTCTGGGTTTAAATCTTTTGTTGATCCAACGACAATTCTATTACCTAGCCAGTTAGTTGCTGTTGTTGGGCCAAATGGATGCGGTAAATCCAATATTATTGATGCAGTGACCTGGGTAATGGGAGAAAGCTCACCGAAATACCTTCGCGGGGAAGCTCTGACAGACGTGATTTTTAATGGGTCTAATGTACGTAAACCGATAGGACAAGCCTCCGTAGAGTTGATTTTCGATAATACTATCGCCAGTATCGGTGGTGAGTATGCCAAATTCGCTGAAATATCAGTTAAGCGTATGTTAAATCGAGATTCCGATTCTATTTACTATTTAAATGGGGTGAGATGCCGTAAAAGGGATGTGGTCGATATTTTTTTAGGTACGGGTTTAGGCCCCCGTAGCTATTCGATAATTGGTCAAAATATGATCAATCGAATTATTGAAGCCAAACCAGAGGAATTACGTACTTATTTAGAAGAAGCGGCTGGAATTTCAAAATATAAAGAACGTCGCCATGAGACTGAATTACGCATTCAACATACCAAAGATAATGTAGGGCGAATAAATGATTTGCGTACAGAATTAGAGAAGCAATTAAGCAATCTTAAATATCAAGCAAATGTTGCCGAAAAATTTAAAACGCTGAAACAACAAGAACGTATTTTGCGAGCAGAATCATATGCCATCCAATGGCGACAACTCGATAGGCGCATGGTGGATGCCACCTTACAAATTCAACGTGAAGAAACTGCCTTAGAAGCTAGAAATTCTGATTTAAGTACAGCTGATCGAGAAATTGAGCAACTGCGTCATGAACAGCGAGTGGCTCATGATGCCTTTCAAGAAGTACAACGACGATATTATGCTGTAGGCAATGAAATTACCCGTATTGAGCAAGATGTGCTGCATCACCAGGAACGTCAACAACAATGGGAAGGCGATCTTCAGCAAGTCGAAGACGATTGGCGTTCGATTAAGACGCAAATAGACGAAGCAACGGATGAAACAAGTGAATTGGAGCGCGAAATTCAACAACTTGAACCTGAATTTTCAGTAGCAAAAAAGGATTGCAAATCATTACAAGAAAAATTAACGACAATGGAAGAGACACAACAAATCATCCAGACGAAATGGGATGAATTTAATCAAACTTCGGCAATGACATCGCAAACGGTTCAAGTTGAACAAACGAATATTCAACATTTAGAACAACGAATATCATCTGTTCAAAAACAACAAGAGCAATTGCAGCAAGAACAAGGCCGGTTTCATTTTTCCGAACTCGATTTGGAAATAGAAAAATGTTCTAAAGAATCCTATGAAGTGGCGGACAAACTTGAATTTCAAATCCAACAACTTGAAGGTGTTCGTAAAGAAGTTGGACTCTTACAAGGCGCGCAACAAGATTCGCAGAATAATCTTGATAATGTTCGTGGAGAATTGCAACGATTACTCGGTCAACAAGCGTCTCTAGAAGCATTACAACAAACAGCATTAAATCAACGTAATCATTCAATGACGAAATGGCTAAGTAAATTCAAGCTGGAATCTAAACCGCGCTTGGCGCAGCATTTAGAAGTGGAAGCAGGATGGGAGTTGGCGGTCGAGACAGTGCTTGATATTTACCTGCAAGCAGTTTGTGTGGATAATTGGGACGATATTATTCATCACTTAGATGATTTTTCTGTTGGAAATCTTTGCGTATTGGCGACGTCAAAAACAAAAAATGCAGTTATTCCTCATAGCGCTAAAGGAAGTTTGTTAATTGAAAAAATCAAATCTCCTTGGTCATTATCTTCATTTATTTCTGGAATATATGTTGCCGATACAGTAGAAGCAGCATTAGTTTTATGTGAATCTCTTGATGAATCTGAATCTGTTATTACGAAAGATGGATTGTGGTTAAATCGCTCGTGGATGAAAATTTATCGAGAAGAAGATCCAGCTGCTGGCGTCTTACAACGTGAGCAAGAACTAAAACGTTTGGCTATCCGCATTGATACTTTACAGACTACGCAAAAACAACTGGATAAAAATATTAATCAGCGTCGCGAACAGTTGTTAGCACTTGAATCGCAGCGAGAAGAATTGCAGCAAGTATGTAATCAATTGCAAGCAAAATTAGCGCAGATCAACGCACAGCAAAAAATCAAACAAGAGCAATTGACTGAATTTAAATTTCAGCTTGAAACGTTTGCTAAAGAGCATGAAGATTATGCAGCGCAACTCCAGCAAGCAAAAACTCAGCTTTCAAAAGCGCGACTTATTTGGCAGCAAGCAAAAGATACGTTTGAGCAACAAATAGCATGCCGAGAAGAGTTGGTAAAGGAGCGTGATACCTCCCGTCAACAATTACAAACCATTCGCGAAGATTTCCAACGTCGAAATTCAGAAATGCATGCAATTGAAATTAGACTGCAAACTGCACAATCACAAAAAACAGCCTATTTGCAAAATAGTAGCCGATTACAAACGCAGTTAAATTTACTGAATGAAAGAAAAATTGCTTTGCAAGGCGAATTAAGCTCTATGCCGCCGATGGAAACTTTAAAAAAATCTTTATCACGAGTATTAGATAAGCATGTAAGCGTTGAAGTTGAGTTGAATACTACTCGAGTAGCAATGGAATCACTTCAGCAGGAATTTCATAATGTAGAAGAAAAGCGTCAGACAATTGAACGTGAAATCAATAAAGTAAGAACTATTTTGGAAGGTCTGCGTGTCGAATGGCAAGGTTGGAAGATAAAAGCAGAAACAATTATTGAGCAACTTAAGGAAACTGAATATACCCTAGAGATGGTATTAAAAGATCTAGCTGAAGACAGTACACATGAGGAATGGCAAGGAAAACTTGATCAAGTGATACAGCGAATTAATCGTTTAGGTCCCATTAATTTAATTGCTATTGAAGAATATACAACTTGCTTAGAACGTAAACAATATCTGGATAAACAATTAGACGATTTAAATACTGGGCTGGCCACTTTAGAGGAAGCAATTAATAAGATTGATAAAGAGACAAAAACACGTTTTAAAGAAACCTTTGATCAAGTGAATGATCGATTTCAAGAATTATTCCCCACCGTATTTGGTGGTGGTAAAGCTTATCTCGAATTAACAAGCGACGATTTGTTGGCAGCGGGTGTAACAGCAATGGCATGTCCGCCGGGCAAACGTAATAGTTCTATTTATCTTTTATCTGGCGGTGAGAAATCGCTTACTGCAATAGCTTTAATTTTTTCAATTTTCTATTTAAATCCAGCTCCTTTTTGTTTGTTAGATGAAGTCGATGCCGCGCTTGACGATGCGAATGTCTTGCGTTTTACTCGTTTAGTAAAATCGATGGCAGACAAAACTCAATTTATTTTTATTAGTCATAATAAATTGACTATTGAAATTGCTGAACATTTAATTGGCGTAACGATGAATGAGCCTGGGGTTTCCCGTTTGGTGAGCGTCGATATTGAAAAAGCGATTAGTTTGGCGGGAGCATAATGTTGCATGTCGCTAGCGGATATTAAAAAAGAAATTATAAAACTTAGACAACAATTGGATGAACATAATTATCACTACTACGTTTTAGATCATCCTATTATTTCAGATGCTGAATATGACAGATATTTTCAGCGATTAAAATTTCTCGAAAATCAATACCCTGATTTAATTACGCCTGACTCACCAACTCAACGTATTGGTGCTGCGCCGCTTGCTAGTTTTGCAGAAGTAAAACATGCCATTCCAATGTTATCCTTAGATAATGCGTTTACGGAGGATGAAGTTGTTGCATTTGATCAACGCTTACGAGAACGATTAAAAACTCATACTAAAATTGAATATTGTTGTGAGCCCAAGTTAGATGGCCTGGCTGTTAGCTTACGATATGAAAACGGTTTGTTAGTGCAAGCGGCGACTCGAGGAGATGGTAATACTGGAGAAGATGTTACCGATAATATTAAAACCATCAAAATGATTCCGCTGCATTTGCGTGGAAATCATCTGCCACATGTTTTAGAGGTCCGTGGTGAAGTATATATGCCAATTAAAGGCTTTGAAAAGCTTAATCAGCAAGCTCAAAAAAAAAATGAAAAACAATTTGCTAACCCACGAAATGCTGCGGCAGGTAGTCTTCGCCAGCTAGATTCACGAATGACAGCGTTGCGTCCATTAGCAATATTTTTTTATGGCGTCGGTGTGATCAAAGGAATGAAACTTCCAAAAAAACATAGCGACATGTTAACTTATTTGGGCCAATGTGGTTTGCGTATCAATCCCCTCATTAAAGTGGTCAATGGAGTAGAAGGATGTCTTGAGTATTATCGACGAATTGCTAACCAACGAGATAAGTTATCTTATCAAATTGATGGCGTAGTTTATAAAGTCAATCATTTTACTGAACAAGAGGAATTAGGCTATATTACCCGAGCGCCGCGTTGGGCGATTGCGCATAAATTTCCAGCGGAGGAAGCAAATACAATTATTGAATCTGTTGAGTTTCAAGTGGGAAGAACGGGCGCGTTGACACCTGTCGCACGTCTCAGACCCATTCACGTGGCCGGTGTGATGATTAGCAATGCTACTTTACATAATATGGATGAAATTAAACGTAAAGATATTCACATTGGTGATACCATTATTATCCGACGTGCCGGCGATGTTATTCCAGAAGTAGTGGGTGTGATTCTTGCCAAGCGTAAAACGGTAAGTAAAATTTCATTACCCAAATATTGTCCTGTTTGTCATTCATTAGTTGAGCATCTTGAAGGCGAAGCCGTGGCCCGTTGTACGGGGGAATTGATTTGCCCAGCGCAGCGTAAAGAAACCATTAAGCACTTTGCCTCGCGACGTGCAATGAATATTGATGGTTTAGGCGATAAGTTGATTGATCAACTCGTTGACAATGATTTAATTCAAAATGTAGCTGATATTTATCAGCTAACAGAGGAACAATTAGCGAATTTGGAAAGAATGGGTAAGAAGTCAGCACAGAATTTGTTAGAGCAAATTGAAAAATCCAAATACACCACATTTAATCGATTTTTGTATGCATTAGGTATTCGTGAAGTAGGTGAAACAACGGCAAAACAATTAGCAACGAATTTTCGAGCCTTAGCGAATTTACAACAGGCTAATGAGGAAGAGTTGCAAGCTGTTTCAGATATAGGGCCTATAGTCGCGGCGCATATTGTTAATTTTTTTAATGAATCGCACAATGGTGAAGTGATTCGTCGATTAATAAAAGCAGGAATACATTGGCCAGACGTGGCGGTGAGTCATGCTCTACCATTATCCGGTAAATCATTTGTTTTAACGGGGACATTAGATAAAATGTCGCGCGATGAAGTAAAAGAAAAATTAGAAAAACTCGGTGCTAAAGTGTCTGGTAGTGTTTCATCTAAAACCAATTATGTTGTAGTCGGTGCGGATCCGGGTTCCAAGTTAGAGAAAGCAAAAACTCTTCATATTCCTATTCTTGATGAACAAGCATTATTCCGTCTACTAGCAAAAAAATAGATCATCTCACGGCGGCTTATTATTAAAGGAAAAACAGATGCGTGCCTTCGTTATACGCGCTAGGAAAGGAACAGTTAGCGCTGACAAAGTATTCTCTCAAGTCGGGTCTGACGGGCATTTTGAGATTATAGCTCATACATTGGCAAATGCTTTTTACTTTTCAAATGGCATGAGAGCGGATGTAGAGGTATATGTTGTTCTCGATAGCGCTCCAGATTTTCCTAGAACTTTAAAGTTTTCATCAAACAATGGACTTTCTTTTCCAGGTTTTCATGAGCATGCCATTCTTGAAGTAATTTCCTCGTCATTAGCGCGGGGTAATAAAGTCACAAAAGGCAATATCCAGACAATTGAACCAGGCATCGAGATTTGTGGCTTCGGATTCGATACCTTAATGAAGGGATTGCAGGAACAGAATCCAGTCTATTTACTCGATAAAAAAGGAAAAGATATTCGATTGATAAACTTTGAACAGCAAGGCGTTTTCGTGCTTAGTGATCATCTTCCTATGCCAAAAAACAGCATCAAAGGATTAGAACGGCGAGGACTGACAAAGATAAGTCTTGGGCGAAAAATGTTATTTGCTTCTCAATGCGTCGTGTTAGTTCACAATGAACTAGATCGACAATTCGGATAGAGGTTGCAGTCCTGCGATGGAAAAAGTCGATGTGGTGATTATAGGTGCTGGTGCCGCTGGGTTGATGTGTGCAATGGAAGCAGGCAAGCGTGGCCGGAAAGTCTTAGTGCTTGAGCAGGCAAATAAAGCAGGCAAAAAAATTCTTATGTCCGGAGGTGGTCGTTGCAATTTTACTAATTATTATATTAACCATGAGAATTATATTTCTCATAACCCACATTTTTGTAAATCAGCATTAAGTCGTTATACGCAATGGAATTTTATCGACTTGGTGAAACGGTATCATATTCCATTTCACGAAAAGACATTAGGACAATTGTTTTGTGATCATAAATCGCAAGATATTCTTAATATGTTGCTATCTGAGTGCAAACAAGCTGGAGTAGACATTCGTTTAAATACCGATGTAGAGAAGATTGAAAAAGTCAGTGATCATCATTTCAAAATTATCAGTAACCGTGGCAATTTTCATTGCCAATCCTTGGTGATTGCAAGTGGAGGCTTATCCATACCAACCATGGGCGCAAGTCCATTCGGTTACAAAATTGCTAAGCAATTTGGAATGAAAGTATGGCCAACCCGCGCGGGATTAGTACCATTCACTCTCCATGCTGAAAAAAAAGAAATGCTGGCCATACTTTCCGGCATCGCAGTCGACAGTCTTGTTAGCAATGAACGCATCAGTTTTCGTGAAAATATATTATTTACACATCGTGGCTTGAGTGGTCCAGCTATGTTGCAAATTTCTTCTTATTGGCATAATGGCGAAACCATTATGATTAATCTGCTCCCAGAGATCAATGTGTTTACTATGCTTAAGTCAGCAAAACAATTGCAGCCACAAAAACAATTAAAATCTATTATCGCGGAATATTTGCCGAAACGCTTAGTTGAAACCTTTTTAAGTTCTACTATCGCTGAAAGGAAAATGGCGACTATTACACATCAGCAACTTGAAAAAATCGCCAACATCTTCAATGCTTGGTCAGAAAAACCAAGTGGAACTGAAGGTTATCGCACAGCAGAAGTCACATTAGGCGGCATAGATTGTGATGCGATTTCGTCAAAAACGATGGCAGCGCTGAAGTTTCCAGGATTATTTTTTATTGGCGAAGTTTTGGATGTGACAGGCTGGTTAGGGGGCTATAATTTTCAGTGGGCCTGGGCTTCTGGTTGGGCAGCCGGGCAAGAGGTATGATTCAATCAGACACTTGCATGCTTATAAAACATTGGTACGAAAATGAGGAAATAACTCGTCTTGAATCAGACTAATACACCTTACGCAAATTTAGAACCGGATCTCATCTTAAATGCAGTCGAAAGCCTCAGCTTTCATTGCACAGGAAGTTTATTTCCCTTAAACAGCTATGAAAATCGCGTTTATCAAATAGGAATAGAAGATGCTGAACCGCTTATCGTGAAATTTTATCGGCCTTTTCGGTGGACCAATGAAGCCATTATCGAAGAACATCAATTCGCTTTAGAATTAGTCACTCATGAAATCCCAGTGATTGCGCCACTTGCTATTCAAAGCGGTGATACGCTGCATACTTATCAAGGGTTTCGCTTTGCATTATTTCCACGACAAGGCGGCCGTGCTTTAGAACTAGATAATTTAGAACAGTTAGAATGGATGGGACGCTTTATTGGGCGATTACATGCCGTTGGTGCTTGTCAGGCATTTCAGCATCGCATCAAGCTAGATACGCAAAGTTATGGCCATGAACCTTATCACTTCTTGCTTGAACATGATTTCATCCCGCAGGAATTAAAACAAAATTTTTGTGATATCACTGAAACAGTTTTGCAAAAAATACAGCAGCGTTTTCTGCAAGTAGATCCAGTAGCGTACATTCGTTTACATGGCGATTGCCATGCGGGCAATGTGTTGTGGAACAGTCTTGGGCCACAAATTGTCGATCTAGATGATTGTCTGATGGGTCCCGCGATACAAGATATTTGGATGTTACTCTCAGGAAGCAAGCAGGATACAGATTTACAATTAAATCACATTTTGCGTGGCTATCGGAAATTTCATGATTTTAATTCTAGAGAGCTCCAACTTATTGAAGCAATGCGCTCACTCCGTATGATCCATTATTCTTCATGGCTAGCAAAGCGTTGGGAAGACCCTGCATTTCCTTTAAATTTCCCTTGGTTTAATACCGCACGTTATTGGCAAGATCAATTACAAAATCTACGTGATCAAGCTGAGTTGCTTGATTGCGATGATGAAGATTTTTGAATTTGGATGGCTAACATTTTGTGGAAAATTTCAATCCTTCCACTGGGTCATCATTGTTTCAAGCTCTGACCAGCGCAAATAAGCCTTTTCTAATTGTTGCTGAATATCATTTAATTGTTTTCTGGTTTCTATGATGGCCGGTTCTGTTTGTTTGTAAAACGCTGCACTGCTCATGATGGTCTCAATGTTTAATTGTAATTTTTCTAGCTCTTCAATTTTTGCTGGCAATCCATCCAGCTCTTTTTGATCTTTAAAACTTAATTTTGTTGGTTTTTGTTTCTGTTTAAAAGCTATTGTTGATGATAAATTTTTGCTAACTTGCGCTACGTTTTTTCGCTGTCGCAACCATTCTTGATAACCACCTATATATTCTTTAATAACACCATCGCCTTCAAACACGAGGGTACTGGTCACCACATTATCGAGAAAAGTACGATCATGACTAACAAGCAAGAGCGTGCCTTGATAACGACTGAGTTGTTCTTCTAATAATTCTAATGTCTCTATATCCAAATCGTTTGTTGGTTCATCCATCACTAATAAATTAGAAGGTTGACTAAATAAACGGGCAATGAACAAACGATTTGCTTCCCCACCAGAGAGTGCTTTGACAGGCGTACGAGCACGATCAGGAGTAAAAAGAAAATCCGCCAAATAACTAATGATATGTTGCCGCTTCCCATTAATCTCTAGAAATTCAGACCCAGAAAGAACATTTTCCATGACAGATTTTTCTGGTTCTAACTGATTTCTTAATTGATCGAAATAAGCAATTTTCAGCTTGGTTCCTTGATGGATCGTTCCCTGTTGAGGATGGAGATGTCCCAGCAAGAGATTGAGCAAAGTGCTTTTACCTATTCCATTCGGGCCTATCAGTCCTATTTTATCGCCACGCATGATACGACAAGAAAAATTTTTAATAAGAGGGTGCTTCCCAAAATCATACGAAACATGGCGAGCATCAAAGACCAGATCACCCGATTTATCAGCATCATTCAATTGAAACGCTACTTGCCCTTCACGTAAACGTCGCTTGGAAAAATCTTCGCGTAGGCGATAAAGTGCGCGCACGCGTCCTTCATTGCGCGTACGACGTGCTTTAATGCCTTGCCTAATCCATTGTTCTTCTTGCGCGAGTTTCTTATCAAAATTTGCATGTTGCTTTTCTTCGGCATGCAGTAGTTCTTCTTTGTGACGTAAATAGAGATAGTAATTACCCGGCCAAGAACTTAATTGTCCTCGATCTAATTCAATTATCCGTGTAGACAATCGCTGTATCAACGCGCGATCATGGGTAACAAAAAGTAAGGCAGTGTGGCAAGTTAGCAATTCCTCTTCAAGCCAAGAGACCGCATTCATATCCAGGTGATTAGTTGGCTCATCTAACAATAACAATTCAGGCGCGCTGACTAATGCCTTTGCAAGTGCAGCGCGACGCTGCCATCCACCTGAAAGATCAATAAGCTTTGCTTCCGGATCCAAGGAAAGACGTTGCAGAATAGCTTTGATAGATTCTTCGAATCGCCAACCATTAGCAGCATCGATTTTTTGTTGTAATTGTTCCAGTCGGCTAAAATCTTTAGGTGTAGATGAATGGGATAATTGCTGCGTTAGCAGATGATATTCTGCGAGCAATGCACCCGTTTTTTCCAATCCTCCGGCAACATACTCATAGATAGTAAGCGCGCTATCTTTTGGCAGTTCTTGCTCAAGTCTAGCAAGGCGCAAATTTGATTTTCGCCACACAATACCAGAGTCAGGCAGTATGGTGTTGTCAATAATTTTCAATAAGGATGATTTTCCTGCTCCGTTACGACCAATCAAACATACGCGTTCGGAGGAAGTAATTTGTAATTTTACCTTATCTAATAGCAAATCTAGGCCGTAAGCTAGACTAACATTTTCAAGTGTAATCAAATTTGTCATAACGATTTAGATCATCCTGCCCATATTGCTCAAGCGATTTGTACCCGAGATAGGAATGTTTACGTTGCCGATTATAAAACACCTAAATGTAATCGAAAATCAATTTCTTTGCCTCATCACATGTTTGGAACGGCCAAGGAAACTAAATGAAGTTAATTAAGGCTGCCGGATGGATTATGTTGAGTCGTATCACGAGCGCTGTGTCGGTATGGTAACGATAGGAGGTGCTGTATTAGCAGAGGGTAGGGCTTTGTCGGTGGGTTTGGTATTGGCAGAGGGTATTGAAAAAATCAGTGAGGGATTAGATGGCTGGGGTTTTGCAGACTTTTGCTGAATATATTTAGCTCGATTGTCAAAATAATCCTTGTTCGAGATGATCAGATTATAACCGTAAGGCTTTGATAAGATAAAAACGAAATATTCCGTCTTCACCCGAGAGAAGTCTATTTCATACATTTGATCTGTCTTATCCACTTGGAAAATAAAAAATTTAACATATCCTGGGATAGCTGCTGCGATTGCAGCCACATTTTTTATTGCTTGAGTAGGGATGATTTCGACCGCAAAAATAGAACGAGGAAGAGCTTGTACCATGTCTACAGTAGTAAATTCAGTGATGAGAGCATAATTAATGCGTGGCGGCAGTTTTTTTATTATTGCTGTGCTTGCTCCCTGATCAAGCATTACGCGATTAGAAAGCGTATCTGCTGGGGCTTCCTTTGTTGCCCAATCATCGGGAGTGTCTCGATTAATAGAAATTAGTTTGTTTGATCGGATGATGCAATTGAGTAGAGTCTTTGCTGATTCCGGATTCAGAGTGAAAGTGATCAAACTAGAGTGAGCAGTTGTGCTAGCAGGCGCAGGTATGAAAACTGCTGGAGAATGATTATTGTTATTTACAGGGGCAAGTAGTGATTGATTATTGTTAAATGCTGGAAACTGGGATTCGATAAATTTGTCTAACGCTGAAACTTTCTGAGCCAGAGCTTTTATTGTTAAGATTGTATTATGATGGCATGTCATGAGAGTGTCGTTTAAACATCCCAGTTTTTTTTCATAGTCAGCCAGCTGTAGTTCAGTTGGAAGATTAGTTTGGGTGGAGATATGATTGACGTTTACCGTATTATTATTAGCTGTATTGGATGTATCTAAGCAGGAAATTTTTGATGTATGAGGAATGACTGCAGTTTCTTCTCTTGTTCTTTTATTGTTTTCATTTTTAGAGACAAGATTTGTTGAGTTTGGTTCAAGCAATGTTGATGCTTTAAGATTAATCAATGGTTCATTTAAATACGCAATCCATTGGATATGAGGAGGAAGATAGTTGATATAACTAGTAAATGACAACGGTATCATTACTTTAATAATAGACGTTGGTATGGCTTGTATGGCTGCTATATCATCATTCGTGGGATTAGATGATAATATCAACATCTCGATCGATGCAGGAAGATGATGGGATTGATAACCTTTGATGGCAGCATTCTTTACGGTTGCTGGGATAGTTTTGCAGGTATCTTGCGAAATCGGATTGCTTAAACGAATACTGCGAATTTTTGGGGGCAAATGACTAAGCGTCTCTTTTGCAGCAGCGGAAATTTCAGCACAAGTAATGCCAGGTGAAATTTTGTTCATAATGTTTTGCGTAATTAAACCACGCAAAATGATATTGCTACAGGTGATTGGTATACCAGCGATATCATTTTCAGTAGTATCTGGGGTGATAGTATAGGTTTCAATATTATTATTCGTATCAATACCACGGCTTTGTGACATGATCATCACTCCTATTTTTGTATGCAATGAAGATAAGCAAAGTTCAGGAAAATGTCAATGTACCTATTTCGAATGGATTCTGTACTGGTAACTCTTAAGTAACAATTGTTTTAGGATCAGGTAAAAAATCAGATAAATGAAAGAATTTAAAATAGGTAGTTAATAAGGCATCATTGATAGTGGGATAGGATAAGTGTAATTGCTTTAAAGTTGCACTTGCTTGACTAATATCAACGGCGAGTGATAATTGTTTTCCTTTGATAGAAAGATAATAAGGTAGAAAAGGATACAGTGCATTATCCTGAGAGATTTTAATTAATTTGGCTTGCCATTGTTTGATGGGAATGAGGGTCACAGGATAACCATAATCATTTAACCAACTTATTAAATCATTCCATAATATTCCTGTTGGATGATCAACATGATAAACAGCTGGGTGATCAGGATAAGCCAGCGAAATATGAATGATTGCTTGACTGACAAAATCTACTGGTAATAAAGTAATTTTTTCATCCAAATCGGGTGCAAATCCCATTTGAATACAGCCTTTGATTAGCATAAAAAGTGCATCATTTAAATTAGCTATACCAGTGGAAGCTTGTCCTGCAATGTAACCAGAACGATAAATAGAAATTGGTAAGCCGCGATCCTTAACTTGTGTTAATAAGCGTTCAGAAATCCATTTACTAATCGCATAACCACCAAATAAATTTTCATATTGTTCGGTAGGAAATTCTTCAACTAATTCACCATGTGCATTTTGCAAATAAGCTGCGGAAAGTGTAGAAATATAATGTATGGGTTTGCTGATTTTTTTTGAGGCAAATTTAATTGTCTCAATAGTACCTTGGACATTACTGCCACGTAATTTTTGATAGGCTGTCATAATATTAACTTGAGCACCACAATGATAAATGAGGTCAATTTTTTCAGCCAGATGATGATAATGTTCCTCGGGTAATCCAAAGTTATCAAAACTAATGTCGCCAGGAATAGCAATGATTCGTCGATTGGATAATGATATTTCATTTTGTAGCTGAAATCGCTCAATAGTTGCTTGCAATCGTTTTGCGGCTGTTTCAAATTCTCCTTTGCGAATAATGCAATGAATTTTCGCGTGTGTGGAAGCTAGCAGTTCATTTAACAAAAAAACCCCAAGAAAACCGCCGGCACCAGTTAAAAGAATATTTTCTGGATGAGATAAATGGGGTGTTAATTGTTTGGGGGGAAGAATATTGTCATGTAATTTTGCATCGCGACGTATATCATCTTGAATAATGGAATGAGTGGTATATTTTTTTCCTTTGCTATCAATATATTCTGCCAAAATAGGTATATAAGGCAGATCAAATAAAATTTGGGTTGGAATGGAGATGTGGAATTGATTTAAAATGATGGATGAAAGTTGTGCGGCAGTTAAAGATGTTCCACCTAAATCAAAATAATTATCAGACAAACTAATGCGCGCTTGCTTTAATAATTTACTCCATATAGCAGCTAATTTTTTTTCAGTTTTACTACGAGGCGGAATAAACTTTTTTTGAAAATATTTTTCAAATTCTTGCGGAGGAGGTAATGCTTTTGCATCTATTTTACCGCTAAAGGTGAGTGGAAACTCAATTAGCGTAACAAAGGCCGATGGTATCATGTATTCAGGTAGTTTTTTACGTAATGCTTTACGTAAATTACGTTTAGCTGACGCGCTTAAAACCATCTCCATAATATTATGAGTAGAGAGATAATAAGCAATGCTTTTTTCAAGGACAGATTTTTCATGATCATTGACATCAAAAGCAATTCCACAACGATTGTCTTGTTGCCAGATAATATGCCCGCTAAAAGTTTTAGGGTCCGTTAAACCAGGTAATTTTAAATGCAATCGTATCAATTGACCGATTGGAATGAGTTCGGTAATTCCAGAAAGAGCTACACCATTTTTAGAAATATCTTCAGTGACTGTTTCAATAAATTTGTCATTGCTCAGGGAAAGTAAACAGCGTTCTTGATAAAGATAGCGTTCTTTATCAAGATTAGGTGTCACATATGCAATGAGTGATTTTTCACCGCTGATATCTTCTTTGGCAAGTACAATGACTTCATTTACATCGGGGTATGAGCTAATCGCTGCTTCAACTTCACTTAGTTCTATACGAAATCCACGAATCTTGACTTGGTAATCGATTCTACCAATAAACTCAAGATTGCCATCGGGTAACCATCGCACTAAGTCACCTGTTCGGTACAGTTTGCTTGTATTATCATTATAAAAAAGATGATCAATAAACTTTTCTTTAGTTAGATCGGGACGATTCCAATAGCCGGGAGATAATCCTGCGCCTCCAATTAACAATTCACCAGGTATACCGATTGGCACGGGTGAAAAATTTTTATCAACCACATATATTTCGCTATTAATAATCGGTTGACCAATCGGTGGAGGATAATGTTTTGGATTTTTTACGGTTTTAGCATCAAATATTTTAATATAAGTTGCTTCAACGGTTGTCTCAGTGGGTCCATAAGTATTCCAAATGTCAAAAGAAAAATGATTCTCCGGATAATGCATGATACTTTCACCACCAATTTTTACTATGCGTAAGTGAGGTAACATTGGCCATGAAAGATTAAATAGCATTTGTGCATAGGCAGTTGGTAAATCACATAGGGTAATTTTTTGCGTGTGTAACCAAAGAAAAAAAAGTGAAGGTGTTAATTTAGTAGTGTCGCTGACAATACAAATTTTAGCACCAACTGTCAGAAATGGAATGGTTTCGCAAAAAAAAGTATCAAAACCTTGGGAAGCAAATTGAGAAGCGCGATCTTGTTTAGTGATATTGAAACAGATGCGATACCAATTTGCTAAGTTAATTAAACTTTTATGTTTGATCATTACTCCCTTAGGATTGCCTGTGGTACCAGAAGTATAAATGATATAAGCAATATGATCCGGCGTGACTATGGGTAGATTGTAACCATCAATATTAGTTAGATTCAATTTGTTGTTATCAGCCGGAATAGTTAGTATGTTGGTTGAATATTTACTCAGATAGGGATCTTGTTGATTAGTGATTATATAATTGGTTTGGCTATTATCTAAAACATACTCAATACGCTCTCTGGGATATTTAAGATTAATGGGAATAAAGATTGCTCCTACTTTGAATATTGCTAACATAGTTGCAATTAAGTTAGGAGTTCTATCCATTAATACACAAATTCTATCGCCTACTTTAATATTATTTTTTAACAGGTGACGTGCTAAATAAGTTGAAAATGTATCGATATCACTGTAAGTAACATTATTATTTTCGTCATTAACAGCAACTTGATTTGGATTTTTTTTTGCTTGAATGGCAAACGATTCATGCACACATAAAGATGATAGTGGAAGTGTCGAATCGTGCGTCGGATGACTCCATTTTGATAACAATAAATGCTTTTCTTTTTCAGTTAATATATTTAATTTACAAATTTTCTGATGATAATGATTAATTATTTCCTGTAGTATTACTTGAAATTGATTGGCAATGCTTTCAATGCTTGGTTTCGAAAAAAGCGATGGATTAAAAAATATGGAGAAGTTTGTCGGCTGTTTGGAATCAATGAATAATACTAAGGAAAAAATATTTCTATCGAGTATAGTTGATTTAGATAAGATTTTTTTTCCTTTCATTAATAGGAGATATCTTGCAGATGAAATGATTTTATCATTTGTTCTTTTTTTGTTTAATTGCAACTGGATAACTTTAAGATATTGTTTTGTAGTTAGTCTGCTCGACATAGTGGATTTGATTGGCATGATAGTTCTGGCTAGCAAACTGTTATGTGCGCTTCCCGTGCTGCTGCCAAACACGATTTGGTCAGTTGTACTAAATCGATTTATTAGCATTCCCCAAGCGGAATGAGCCAGTGTATTCCAAGTTATTTTATTTTTACGACAAAAAACCTGAATCTCTTTTTTCAAATTTATTTTGAAGGAGACATTTTTAGATAGGTAATTGCTAGAATGAGTATCTTTTTCAGCTTGTCGCGGATGCTCTTCTAACCATAAGCTATTTGTGGACTCTTTATCTATCTGCATTTAGATTTAGAAATTAGCCGAAATGGTACCAATAAAAAGATCGCGATCATATGGCCGATTTCTCGTTTGGCCATTCGTTGATGCCCATTGAAAACCGATCGAATAGATATCACTTAATTTCTTGTTAAGAGCAACATTATAATCGGTGTAGCTATTACCAGCAGCACCGCCCAAGTCATAACGACCAATCAAAGCGATAATAGTCACATTTTCTAAATTAAAAGCAAACTTTTGTGGAATTTGATAATTGATGCCGCCATTGAAGTAAGTACCAGCTGTATGTGAATTATAAACATTGCTTGAATAACTGATACCTGCTTGTAAAAATCGATAATTAAACAAGGTATTTAGTTCATTGTATGCTGTAGCAGAGGCGCCTGGATAATTATAACGATCAAGATTAATATCATAAGTAAAATTTTCGCCGATAGATCTTCGAATTCCAATGATAGTATCAATTTCAATGCTAGCAGTACTATCAGTAAATTTAACATTTGAAGCCCAAGCGTTTAAATATAAGCCCACCGGAAAAGTATAAGTTAAACTCCCTTGAACAGCCGGAAGATTTGCAGTTTGACTAAGGCCACGAAAAACATAATTAGTAGTTAATGCCATGCTACCACTGACGTTATCAAAAAAATTAAATTCTTTATGAGTTTTTGTTGATTCTGGTTGAGCAGCAAGCGTAATTTCTTTCTTATCATCATACGTTTTGCAATATCTTTTATGTTTTTTGGGATCCTTTTTACAAATAGTTGCAGCTTGGGTTGATACCAGGCTTGTCATAATCGTGCTAAAAAATAAAATAATGAATACCTTTTTCATATTTCGTCCCTTAATAATGATCAGCGTGTTGTTATTTATACTGTAAACAAATCCTATTCAGCTTGTACGATTGTATCTTGTGTTTCTCCGCTTTTAGTAAATTGAGCCGCAATTTTACTGGCAGGTAATGGACGGCTAAGAAAATACCCTTGTATCAAATCGCAATGATGATCAGTAAGATATTGAACTTGTTCAGCTGTTTCAACGCCTTCTGCAACAATTTTAAGGCCAAGATTATGACCCAAAGCAATGACGGCGCTAGTAATTGCTAAATCGTTTTGAACATGTGGAATACCTTTAATGAATTGTTGATCAATTTTCAAAACATTCACAGGAAATTGTTTTAAATAACTGATGGATGTATACCCTGTTCCAAAATCATCAATGGATATATGTACACCCATCGTATGGATTGCTTTTAAGCGATTGATGGCGACATCAACATCATCCATCACGGCAGTTTCGGTGATTTCTACTTCAAGATATTGAGGATCGAGTTGTGTTTCTTTTAGTGTGGATGCGATGATTTCGGCAATATCTTGATGGTGAAATTGTTTTGGTGAAATATTAACAGCTACAGATATAGGATCATAACCAGCATTTTGCCAATCTTTATTAATGCGGCAGGCTTCACGGATAGCCCATTCGCCAATAGGTAAAATCAGCCCAGTTTCTTCCGCAAGTGGAATAAATTTTGCTGGACTAATTATACCAAGTTCAGGATGTTCCCAGCGAATTAATGCTTCCACACATTCAATCATACCTGTTTTTAAATTTAATTGAGGTTGAAAATGTAAAACAAATTCTTTATTTTGTATGGCTTTTCGAATAGCTGCTTCTAGTTTGATGTGTTCATGCGCGGCGATATCCATTTCTTGTGTATAGTATTGATAAATTCCGCCACCAGAACGTTTGGCTTTATACATCGCCATATCTGCGTTTTTATGTAAATCCTCGAGCGAGCTACCATCATTCGGAAACACACAAATTCCAATACTAGCCGTAATAAAAAATTCATGAGAATCCACGTTGACAGGTTGCGCACACGTACTTAATATTTTTTCTGCAACAGGACCTGCAAATTTACTATCTCCTATATCATTCAGTAAAACGATGAACTCATCCCCACCCAGTCGAGCTAAAATATCTCCGGCGCGTAATATACTTGAAAATCGATTTCCCATTTCTTTCAATACCAGATCGCCAATAGGGTGACCGAGCGCATCATTAATATTTTTAAAACGATCCAAGTCAATAAAAAGAACGGCTAACATTTTATTATTGCGTTTGGCATGATTGAGTGCTTTATTAAGAATTTCATTAAAAAAGACGCGATTAGGTAGAGCGGTTAAATTATCATAATGAGCTAATCGAACTAAATGTTCTTTATGAATAACCAGTTCACGCTCAACTGATTTACGTTCAGTGATTTCTTCTTGTAGCTGGATATTTGTTTTTTGCAATTCTTGAGTACGCTCTTGAACACGTTGTTCTAATTGACCATGTGAAGCTTGAATGATATCCAGCATATGGTTGATTTCAGATGATACAAATGATAATTCATCGCTACCGCTGGCATCGACTCGTTGATGAATAGCATTTTTAGCACTGATATCAGCTACTTGAGAATCTAATTTTTCTAGTCGTTTGATGATTAAAATACGCAGCAACCACAACATCAATATAGTGAACAATATGCCTAATAAAACAAATGTAGCAAGGTAATAATTAACTGCTTTTACCCCGGTAAGATAAATTGCTCGTGGGGTAGTCATACGAAACATGCCAACAGGTTGATTAAATACATCCTTGATAATAGTATAACCTTCCAATAAATTATGAGTAATAGGAGTGCTGTAATGACCTTTCTCAGATTTTGAAATGGAATTAAAATATTTTTGCAAAGTTTGTGAGCTTGCAATTTCGGATGGTAAAAATAATTTAACATCCACCTTGGTGGTTTCGGTAATTTGCTTAACAAGATTTAAATCAAGATTGCGGCCAAAGATACTGACACCTAAAGGAGGAAGTAATTTATCACCATCTGTTACGGAAGAAGAAGCAATCAACATGATGCCAGATGAAACAAGAATGAAACCACGAATATCTTTATCGATATCTTTATGAGCAAGTAAGGGACTTCCTTCATAAAGATATTTATCTAAGCCTTTTGGAAAAGCAATAAGCTTTTGTTTCTCGGTATCAACCGCTGTACCGACCACTATTTTACCTTCATTATTCCAGTAGCTGATGAGATTAACATGCGAGTTGACAAAGGCAGTCATATTTAAATTATCGGGTATAAATTCAGGCTTTTTCCCCTGCATGAAGTCGTACAGATCATTCCAGTGCGACCAGTCTGATGTATAGGTATACAAGGCATAACTCACTTGATCGAGCGCTTGATCAACGCGAGCAAGATCGCGATCAGCACGGTCTTGCTCTAAATTTAGAAAGCTTTGAATAAGAAAAAAACGTGATCCTAAGTAAGTTAATCCGAGGAAGAGCAGCCAAGCTAAGCTAATGGCGATGAGAATTTTATTTCTTAATTTCATCCGCCCTCCTGGCGGTTAGCTTGAATTTGTGTAACTCCTAAGGATCTCGATTTATTTAAAAAAACGAGATCCTTCGCACTAAAAAACAGTGCTCAGGATGACAATCACGTATTTTGTTACAAAAACAACCCTAGTTTATCCACAACCTGGGGAGTTACGAATTTGTAACACTTTATCCTTGTGGATCTAGTATTTTATACAGATATTAATTGCAATTACTAGCCCGATGTTCTGTTGCACTCAACCCTAAGAGAACTTGACTATAAACTTTTTAACAATTCACGCATTTTCGCTTGGATCATATCAATTGCAATTCGATTGCCGCCCCCCCGTGGAACGATCAGATCGGCATAACGTTTGGAGGGATCAATAAATTGAAGATACATGGGTCTAACGGTTTCTTCATATTGTTTTAAAATAGAATCTAACGATCTACCTCTTTCTTTAATATCACGCTTTAAGCGTCTGATTAAACAAATATCTAATGCGGTTTCCATAAATATGCGGATATCCATGAGTTCTCGCAGAGAATGATCGACAAATAGCAGTATGCCTTCTAATACGATAATGGCATGAGGACCGATTTTTCGAGTCGCTTTTTCTCGAACATGTAGCGAATGATTATAGATAGGAACATCAATACTTTTGCCTTGTTGTAATAAGAGCAAGTGTTGGTAAAGTAATTCGTGATCGATGGAATCTGGATGATCATAATTAATTTTAGCCCTCTCTTCAAAAGGAAGATTGAGATGCTCTTTATAATAGGAATCTTCAGAAACAACTACAACTTGCTCAGAACCTAGTTCGCTAACAATTGTATTCGCTAATAAACTTTTTCCCGAAGCGGATGCGCCGGAAATCCCAATGATAATTGCGTTTTTTTTACTCAGAAGATTGCCTCCTACATGTATTTTTAAGTAGTATGATTGTTGCACCGCTACCACCTTGAGCGGCCGGTGCTGCGCTAAATGCTAATACAATAGATAACTGGCGTAACCAGTGATTCAATTTATTTTTGAGGATAGGCGGTTGTGATTGGCGTCCTTTACCATGAATAATTAATGCCACACGTAATTCCTGAGCTAAACATTGTTGCAGGAAGTTTGCGACAGCTATCCTAGCTTTTTCTACAGACATACCATGCAAATCCAAAAAGGCTTCTACATTATATTGGCCTTTTTTTAATTTGCGAAGTGTTTTATGTGGCACACTTGCATGTTTATATGCGATATACTCTTGTCCGCTAACAGCTGGAACATACGATGATTCATCAAGCGTAATAGCGTCCTCGTTAGTATAGGGTTGGTGTGGTATGAAAGGACGGGTAGAATGCGGTTTGGTTAAACGTACTTTTCCTTGAATAAGTGGTCGCGTGCCTTTCGTTGCGTGTTGAAAGATATGGATATCTTCTTGGCTGATTTTAGGTTTTTTTGGCATAATTCATATTTTAACGCGGTCTTGTACAAGAAAAATAATCATTTTTTTAATATAACAGCTTGGAAGAGTGGCTATTTTAAATTGAGTAAACAATAGTGGTACGATTCTAGAGCGATTTTGGCCCACTCCATGATTGATTGTACAGAATATAACCTGTTGATGAGGTATTCATAATATGCAGTTTTTATATGAAATTTTACCCGTATTTTTATTTTTTTTAGCATTTAAATTTTTTGACTTTTATATTGCAACAGTGGTGGGGATTGTTGCCACTGGATTACAGGCATTGGTTCATCGATTGTGGTTTAGTCATTGGGATAAGAAACAAGTCATCACGCTCGCGGTATTTCTTTTTTTTGGTAGCATGACTTTATATTTTCATAATCCCATTTTTGTAAAGTGGAAACCAACAGTGGTATTTTGGATTTTCTCGCTCGTACTCATTGGCAGTCAATTATTTACCCAAAAGCCACTCATGCAACGTCTGATGGAGGGGATGCTACAAGATAAGGGGAATGTACCACTGTTCATATGGAAGCGAGTCAATGTGATGTGGATCATTTTTTTTATTATTCTAGGCGGAATTAATTTATATTTTGCTTACTATTTTAATGATGATATCTGGGTAAATTTTAAATTTTATGGCATTACGGGTGCATTATTTATTTTTAGTCTATTTCAAGCCATTTACCTTGCACGTTATCTTAATGAATCGAAAACAGCACGATGAATGATGGTGATCTTATACGGGAGCGTTTATTACAGGCTTTTGCTCCTACCTATCTTCAAGTAATAGATGAAAGTGAGCAGCATATAGGCCATGCCGGTTACCAAGGTGGTGGCAAGCATTTTGCTATCATGATAGCTTCAGAAGCATTTAAAGATCTTGATCGTGTCAGTATTCACCGTAAAATTTATGCAGTGTTAAGTGATAGGATGCCTCATGCTATTCATGCGCTTAGGATTACGGTGATTAAAGATTAAATAATGCTTGCTGAGTGCGTAATTGTTCGGCAGTTAATATAAATACGCCTCCACCGCCACGTTCAAATTCAACCCAGGTAAAAGGGATAGTCGGAAAACGTGCGGATAGCGCTTCTTCGCTATTGCCTACTTCAACAATTAAAATACCATTAGGTTTTAAAAAAGTGGGAGCGTTTTTTAAAATGCGTATCGCAAAATCCAAACCATCCGTACCTGCTGAGAGCCCTAGTTGAGGTTCATGAAGATATTCTGGCGGTAAGGTGTCCATTTCCTCAGCACATACATAAGGCGGATTGCTGATAATAATGTCGTATTTTTTCTGCGGCAAAGAAGCAAATAAATCAGATTCGATTAACTGAATTTGGTTTTCAACGCCGTGTCGTAAAATATTGATTTTAGCAACAGATAATGCGTCTAATGAAATATCACTAGCATCAACAGTAGTTTGAGGAAAAGCTTTTGCACAGGCAATAGCAATACAAGCACTTCCAGTACATAAATCTAATAAATTTTCTACTTCAGTGGAGACAAGCCAGGGCTGAAAATGATTTTCAATCAATTCAGCAAGAGGAGAGCGAGGAATGAGTACTCTTTCATCGACGTAAAATGCAAGGCCAGCGAACCAGGCTTCATGAGTCAGATAAGCGATAGGAATTCTTTTAGTGACTCGTTGATCAATTAAGTGGATCAGTTTAGTTTGTTCATCTTTAGTGATATGCGCATCTAACACGGCTGGATGAATATGATGGGGTAAGTGTAAGGTATGAAATGTTAAGGCAACTGCCTCATCCCAAGCATTATCTGTCCCATGACCAAAATATAAGCTAGCTTCGTTAAAACAACTGGTTGCGTAACGAATATAATCTCGAATAGTCAGTAGTTCTGGATGGGTAGTGATCATTTAGATAGTTTATCATTGATGTCCGAGCGACAGCCAGCCGAATCTAGGTAAAAGATCGTAAAGCAGTTGCAAAAATATGTTAGTCTCAGTAGATTAGAAAACACGAACACACCTTCCATCCCAATTTAAAGTTACACATGACTGATCAAATAGGTTCTTTGATTATTGATTTGCAGGGCACTGAACTTTCGCTTGAGGAAAGAGAATTGCTTATGCACCCACTGATTGGTGGAGTGATTTTATTTTCTCGTAATTACGAATCTCGTCGGCAATTAAAACAGTTATGCCAACATATTCGTTCTTCTCGCTCTATGCCATTATTGATTATGGTGGATCAAGAAGGAGGAAGAGTACAGCGCTTTGTAAATGAATTTACTCGACTGCCAGCCATGGCTATGTTTGGCGAATTATACGATAAACATCCTCAACGAGCTTGTGCTTTAGCTCAAGATTGTGGTTGGTTAATGGCGATGGAATTGTTATCGGTCAATGTAGATTTAAGTTTAGCGCCAGTGTTAGATTTGCAAAGAAACATCAGCCAGGTGATTGGTAGCCGAGCATTTCATGCGCAACCGCAAATAGTCGTTAAATTGGCCAGCGCATTTACTCAAGGCATGCAAAACGCAGGTATGTCGTCAACAGTTAAACATTTTCCTGGACACGGTTCAGTTGCTTTAGATTCTCACCATACTATTCCCCATGATGCACGAAGCTTAGAGGAACTCGAACAACAAGATATGCTACCGTTTATTCACATGATTCAGCATAATATTGCAGCTGTGATGGTTGCACACTTAGTGTTTCCCAATGTTGATCCAGCATCAGTTAGTTTTTCTCATTATTGGTTGCATGATATTTTGCGCATCAAGCTAGGTTTTTCGGGCGTGATATTTAGCGATGATTTAAATATGGAAGGTGCAAATATTTCAGTTAATTATGAGGATAGAGTCGTAGCGGCACGAGAAGCAGGTTGCGATTTTGCTTTGCTTTGTAATAATCGCAAGGGCGTAATACAAGCACTAGATCAGTTGCCGCATAAATTTTATTTTGTTCATGCAAGTAAATGGCATCGATTGCAAGGAAAAATTGCGGAAGAATTTAGCGAAAATAGTCAGAAATATCTACAGATACGTCAAACATTATGTTTGTAACATATTTATAATGAGAACTTCTTTTAACTTTTTTTAGAGCACAACTTATGAATAATCAAGCGAGTAATATTGCACGAATTCAAGAACAAGCCGAATGTCTTTACAGCTTTGCTGATATTAACCATGCGCTTGATAGAATGGCTAATGAAATAACGGAACGGCTCTCTCAAGAAAATCCATTATTTTTATGTGTCATGAAGGGTGCTTTAGTTGTCGTGGGTCATTTAATTACTCGCTTACATTTTCCTTTGGAAATTGATTATATTCATGTTACTCGTTACCGAGGAACGACACGAGGCGGGGATTTACATTGGTTGGTAGAACCTCGTGTATCGCTACAAAATCGAACAGTCATCATCGTGGACGATATTATGGATGGCGGATTAACTTTAGCTGCTATCATTGATTATTGTAAACAAGCTCATGCTAGAATGGTTTATTCGGCAGTCATGGTCAGTAAAAATCGGAAACGTGAAAAAGGCATTAACTTCGAACCTGATTTTGTTGGTGTCACGACACAAGATAAATATTTATTTGGTTTTGGGCTGGATTATGAGGAGTATCTACGAAATGCTCCAGGAATATATGCCGTTAGAGAAGCCTAGAAGACGACTTTTTTGAATATCTGATGCAGTTTAGGGTGAACTATGTTTAGTATTATTATATTTTTGCTCACGTTTTTTTTGCTTGCTTATCATCGAGCTTCATTAAGCATTTGGACAACTAGTTTTGCGTTATTGCTAGTTTTTAGCACCGCATTGATAGGATTGACAGTTGGAATAGCGTTTGCCTGGGTCATTTTTTTGGTAATAGCGTTACCGTTGACGATCACCGTATGGCGACGACGTTTTATTAGTCAGCCCTTATTAAATTTTTATAAAAAAGTCATGCCAGTCATGTCTCGTACAGAACGTGAAGCCATTCATTCGGGAACAGTGACCTGGGAAGGTGATTTATTTCGAGGTAATCCAAGTTGGCGCAAATTAATCTCGTATCCTTCAGCAACACTAACTGTTGAAGAACAAGATTTTCTGAATGGTCCAGTTGAAACTTTATGTCGTATGATTAGTGATTGGGATATTACTCATAATCGTGCCGATTTGCCGTCGGAAATGTGGAAATTCATAAAAGAACAAGGCTTTTTTGGTTTAATTATTCCTAAACGATATGGTGGAAAACAATTTTCAGCTTATGCCCATTCACAAATTATTGTCAAAATTAGTGGCTTAAGTGTGACGGTATCAACGACGATTGCTGTGCCTAATTCTCTAGGGCCTGCAGAATTACTGCTTCATTATGGTACAGAAGAACAAAAAAATTATTATCTGCCTAGACTTGCTCGCGGTGAAGAAATTCCATGTTTTGCGCTAACATCCCCCGATGCTGGTTCAGATGCAAGCGCGATGACTGACTACGGAATAATTTGTTGGGATATGCATGACGGAAAAAAGACACTTGGTATACGTTTGAATTGTAATAAACGCTATATTACTTTGGCTCCTATTGCTACGGTCATTGGTTTAGCATTTAAACTGTATGATCCAGATCGATTATTAGGACATACTGAAGATATCGGCATTACTTGTGCTCTCATCCCTCGGCAGACACCTGGTATTACAATAGGGCGTCGACATTTTCCATTGAATACTCCTTTTCAAAATGGTCCAATTCAAGGAAAAAATGTTTTTATTCCGTTAGATTGGATTATTGGTGGAGCAAAGCAAGCTGGAAAAGGTTGGCATATGTTAATGGAGTGTTTAGCCACCGGTCGGGCGATTACTTTACCTGGCAGTACGGTTGGCGGATCAAAAATTTTATGTTATGCAACAGGGGCTTATGCGCGAATTCGCAAGCAATTTAACCTATCTATCGGTCGTTTTGAAGGAGTGGAAGAAGCACTGAGTCGAATCGGCGCGTATTCTTATCTTGCAGATGCTGCCAGAACCTTTGCGATTAGTGCAATTGATGCAGGTGAAAAACCTGCGGTTGCTTCTGCCATTGTAAAATATCATGTCACTGAATTAGGTAGAAAAGTTGCATGCGATGGTATGGATATACATGGGGGTAAAGGAATTTGTTTAGGCCCAAAAAATTATCTTGGTAGAGGATATGAATCTAGTCCTATTGCTATTACAGTTGAAGGTGCGAATATTCTGACACGAAACATGATTATTTTCGGACAGGGCGCAATACGTTGTCATCCTTATGTCTTAGCAGAAATGGAAGCAGCGCAATTAGCTGATCAGCATGCGGCTTTAGTCGCATTCGATAAAGCAGTGATGAAGCACTTAGGTTTTGGCCTGAGTAATGTTATTCGTAGTATCTTGTTAGCAATAACCAGCAGTATTTTTGTCAGCACCCCGACAATTAAACCTAAGCGTTATTTACAGCATGCAACGCGCTTTAGTTCAGCATTTGCATTCTTAGTTGATGTTTCGATGCTAGCATTAGGCAGTCAGCTTAAAAGAAAAGAAAGTATTTCTGCTCGTTTAGGCGATATATTGAGTTATTTATATTTGTTATCTGCTGTGGTCAAACATTATCATGTACAAGGTGAACAGAGCGACGATCTTCCTTTGGTGGCCTTTTCTAGTGAATATTGTTTATTCGAGATTCAAGAGCGATTCAATGACATTATCAATAATTTTCCTAATCGCTGGTTGGCTTTAATATTACGAATTTGTATTTTTCCATTAGGAAAGCGTTTTACTAAACCAAGTGATAAATTGAATCACAAAATTTCACAATTATTAATGGCACCCACAGCGACAAGACAACGCTTATGTGAAGGTGCTTTTTTATCCAATGTTAAAGAAAATATCCTAGCAGAGATACAAGATGCATTAATCAAAACGATCGCAGCCGAACCCATTGAAAAATTGATTAAGACAAAGAAGCATGAAAGCAATCTTTCGGGATATACCTTACTGGAGCAGGCACAAACAGCATTAGAGAAAAACATGATAACAGTAGAACAATTTGATATTTTTATGCAAGCAGAAGAAGCACGCAAGAAAGTCATTGCAGTGGATGATTTTAGTACAGAAGATTTAGCAAGAAATATATTAATAACTTCACAAAATTTATATGCTGATTCCGATGGCACACATGGTTAAATATTCCATTTGCTGATTGAATAGAAATAATGATGTCTTCCAGATCAAATGCTTGGACAATTTTTTTATACCTGTTAATTTTAACGGGATTCTTTTTTTTAATAGAATTTAGTTTATTTATTCAAAATTACCGCGACTTTCTAGCTGAAAGCTCCTCTATTACCGGTGCATTGCATCTACCCGCAGCTGTTTTGCCCCGCATCGTTCTATATTTATTCGTACAACTTGGGCTTCACCTAGGCTATTGTTTATTGGCATGGGTAGTGAGCATCAGTATTCTTAGATTATTTCCTCGTTTATCAATAGACGGTATTTATCCGGCAATAGCAATTTGGCTGATGGGCATGATGACAATATTAGTGGCAAATGCCAGTTTCTATCCGAATTCTAAATTTTCTGCATTAATTCATATTTTTTTATTCAATTCATTTATCACTAGAAGCATATTCATTTTATTAGGAATCAGTAGTTGTTCTCTTATTTTGTTAGCACTACTATCGGGGATAAAATATAAGCCTAAATTAATAGTGATTGCGAGTTCAATTTTTATTTTCATAATGGTTTATCACTCCAATCCATTCGAACCAATTACATCAAAAAAGCAAATTGCTACCTATCAAACACCTAATATTATTATCGTGGGGATAGATGCGTTACGACCAGATTTTTTGGGATTTTTTGGGCGGGAAATCGCTACCCCTTTTATGGATTCATTTTTAAGTCATGCTACCGTGTTTAGTCAAGCGCTTACTCCCTTAGCAAGAACGTTTCCTTCATGGACAAGTATTTTGACCGGAAGATATCCCCGAGAGGTTGGTATTCGGACCAATCTCGCACAGCAACAATCTGCTCATCTAAGCAATTCTCTCCCACAACTTTTACGTGCCGCAGGTTACCACACCTTATATGCGACAGATGAAACACGATTTAGTAATATCGGAACGAATTATGGTTTTGATCATATTATTACGCCAGAAGTAGGAATAGGCGATTTCTTGTTTGGTACAATTAATGATTTTCCTTTATCCAATTTGTTAGTGAATACATCTTTTGGAAGGTGGCTATTTCCTTATAGTTATGGCAATCGAGCAGCTTATATAACGTATCAGCCAAATTCATTTTTGAATCTTCTTCGTCCTTGGTTAGCAAAACCGAATAATAAACCATTATTTTTAGCAATTCATTTTTGTTTACCGCATTATCCTTATCTTTCGGCTGATATATCAGAACAAGACGGAAATGTAATTGAACACTACCAAAAAAGTATAGAAGAAGTTGATAAACAATTACGATCATTTTTTACTATGTTGGAAGAGGATGGTTATTTGCAACATGCTCTAGTGGTTTTGCTATCAGATCATGGTGAAGCGCTAAAGTTTGCAGGCGATAGAATAACTGAAAAAGAATTATTTTTAACTTCAAATCGTAAGGTGATGAATGTTCCTCAGTTTTATCCCAGTAGTAATGACGATGAAGCGGTTAATCAATCAGCAGGACACGGTACGGATGTACTTGGATTATCACAATACCATACTTTACTAGCGTTTAAGTTATATCATGTTGGCATTCAACAAGAAAAAATTGTTACTAGTACCGTTTCATTGTTGGATATTAAGCCCAGCATTCTTGATTTTTTAAAATTACCTTTCACTGCATCCAGTGGCCAATCATTAGCACGTATTGTTAATGGACAACATGAAGTTTTTTTGAAGCATCATCCTATTTTTCTTGAAACAGATTTTTCATCACCAGCCATTCGTACGATTTATCCCAATATTCATCAAGTATTACTGGAAGGAATCAATATTTTTGAGGTTGACCCGCAAACATTACATTTAGTTGTGAAGCAGGCAATGAATCAAATGATCATCAACAGTAAGCAATATGCGGTGATTGACGAAGAATGGATGCTTGCCTTGTATCCTCAAAATAGAAACTATCGTATGCCTATCTTAATTAATCTGCAAACAGGCGAGTGGACGAATGATATGCAATCTGTTTATGCGAAATCTTCACCTGCTGCCCAATTACTTTTTAGATTAAAAATGTTTTATGGTGAGGAGCTTAGTAGTAGGTAAATACTCTATTACTTTAAGCTTAAGACCTTATTTTGTTCACAATTAAAAAGATAAATTTTTGTTCCTACTCATATCATGCAAGCTAAAGTATAAGTAGTTAATTTACATTCCAAGCCATTGATTAAATGATTAAAATTTATGCGCATTTTAATTTTCACCACCTCTGTACAGATAACATGTTTTTTGTTCTACCTGGTTTTCGATAGCTTACACACAGAGTTATCCACAGAATCTGTGGATAGTTGCATAAGATGATGAATGTGTTAACATGCCGTCGTTGATAACGTTAGGAGAATAATGAATGCACAAGAACAGCAGCAGTAATAATAATAAACTTCCTCATGGCACGTATACTAGGCAAAAAGTTAGTACTCCCTTGCTTAATCCGATGCAGCAGGTTTTAAAATTTAGTAGTATGTATCAAAATAAATTTTTTCTTTATGATATGCACACACATGCAAAAGTTGGTTCAGTTGATTCGTTTGATTCGATACAGGATGCTTTGAAATTTGCTTTTGATGATCTTAAAAATGGAAATCCAGCAAGATGCTATGAAATTTTTAAAGGACCTCAAAGCCAAGAGAATTCGGTATGGTGGGGTGATTCTTGGGCTATTGGTGCTTTCGCAAGAAAAAATTCATGGGATCTTAACGATCAGACAACGCTGCACAATTTTCACGATTTTAGACTCAACTCCGGTCAATAACTGATTCCCGGAAAGCGCTGCAAATTTTTTTAGAAAAAGCGTAACATCCAGGGTTGTCATCCTGAGGAGCGTTTTTTTGCGACGAAGGATCTCGATTTGTTTAAAAAATGAGATCCTTCGCACTAAAAAACAGTGCTCAGGATGACACGTATTTTGTTACAAAAATAACCCTAGTTTATCTACAATCCGGGGAATTATAAAAAAGCTTGCTTTGTTCACAGTTTATGAATTTATCGCATGGATAAGAAAATTAAATATAATTAATATTATGATTCTTATCGTGAATTATAAACTATTGATTATATAAAACATTTTACTTATGTTCATTTCTTGTTCTGTTGTTATCTTTGGTTTAATTACAGTCTTTTAAACGGTTGTCGATAGCTTACGCACAGAGTTACCCACAGAATCTGTGGATAGTTTTTGAAGGTGTTGCGAAATGATTTTAAATATTGCGAAACACTTGATTGCTAAAAACGGTATCCTCTATGGCGATAGATTAAGGATTAGTATGGTAACGGCTTCCATTTTTATCGACAGATTCTAATAATACTGAATGTGCGCTATCCGGTTCTCTACTTATAAAATCACGAAATCTAGCAATTAAATTTCTATTTTTATAAAGCGTTTTTTCTAATTCTGGCGGTGTAGCTGGCGGATGCTCAGTAGATTCAATCGTACTCGATTTCTTATTCTTAGATTGACGCGCACAAGGCGAAGTGAGCGAGATTGTATTTTTTACGAGAGTGCAAGAGATCATTGATAGAACAATAAATAGTATTACACTTGAACTTACAGCTAAGATTGTTAAGCCTAGTTTGCTTTCCAGAGCGCGCTTGTGTTCAATAAAATTGATGACGCAGGAAATGGGATCGGTATGGTTTTTATCTTGTGCGCCAACGTATAACGTTCCTTGAGGGTAACTTCCCCATGCCTTTTCTTGGCTCCATGCGGCTGGCATGTTGTTGATCCCTAAGGTCAGATTACATACATGGGATTGAATAGAATTTTTTACAAACGCATAGAGCGGACTGGAAGCCTGGCCTTGGCCAGAAGTGGAAGGTGGGGTATCAAATCGAAAGCGGGTAAGCGAATCGGCTGTTGAAGTTGAGTTTGTTTCAAATAATAATGTATCCATATCTAAAGCATAAGCGCGAATAGCAAGATTTGTTATCAGCATCATATGTGCCAACATTAGCCATGATGCAGATGCGCTAGACGTCGTTGATTGCAATGTGCGCATAGTCTGTAATGTGCTAGTTGATTTTTTACGTGAAGTCATTTTTTTACCTGAAGTCATAGGGTAATACACTCCGTTAGTTTATAATTGATTATTCTTGAAATGACGAGATAGTCATGAAGCTACTGGCGACGTTTTAACATGGATTATATTATTATGCAATTTAAGTTTCGTTTACTCCTCACCATTGGGATTATTTTCTATTCACTTGCTGCATTTTCTTCATCAGCAAGCAGTTCACAGGGTAAACATTTTGAAAAAATAATGATCATCATTTTCGAAAATATGAGTTATGTAGATATTAAACATGCTCCTATCTTTAAGAAATTAATTGCTGATACGGGTTATGATGTAGATGAAGAGGGTGCACGTACTACTCTGAATCAAACTCAAATTCACGATTCAAATATCGGACATGCTTTATTTACCAGTTATTATAATAATCACAGTGGTGGCATCATTCCTACTCGACCATCACAGCCTAATTATTTAGCAATGACATCAGGTTCTACTCACGGTGTGATCGATAATAATATTCATGATCTTAAAGTAGATAATTTAGCGAATGAATTGATTGATGCTGGTATTAGTTGGAAAGTTTATGCCGAAGATTTACCTGATCCCTTCGTTCTCTCTACTCGCACGAATTCACAAATAAAATTGTATAAAGATAGTTGTTTTATGGGCGCTACTTTTCCTTCTAATGATGGATATAAGCGGAAACATGAACCCTTTATTAGTTATGTGTCTATTCAAGAAAATTATTGTAAAAACATTGTAAACAGCGCTCATCTTAATGACGATCTTGATACCAAGATGCCATTTGTTTCATTTTATATTCCTAATCAATTGAATGATGGACATAATGGTGGTTTATTGGAAGGTATTGCTCATGCGAATGCATTTTTGTCAAAGATGATGGGAGCCAACCCCCAGACAGGTGAATTATTGCCAGATGCAGCACGCGCGCCTTTGCAAAAATTCATGTCTCAAGGTGGGCTCGTTGTTATAGCTTTTGATGAACCTTCTGCAACGGCTCTTGATCAATCAATGTATATGTTATTGATGGGGCGAATGGTTAATAGCGGCGCTTATCCTAATCATGCTAATGAACATTCACCGATTTGTTATCCGGCTGCTCATGAACAAATAAAATATCTCAACGATAGCAATGGTACTTATCAAGCTCGTCGTTGCAATCATTATAATCTTTTAAAAATGATCGAAGCGAATTATGGATTGCGAAGTCTTCATCCAAAAAATACCTCCTCAGGATATAAGTATGCTTATGCATTAGACCAGTACGTGCCAGTATTATGGAAGTATTCCAACCACACTAAAAAACAGTCGTAAAACAGATGTATTGGATTGTCGGTGGCTACAGCAGGGTCGCTGCCAAGGCAGCAGGGAGATTTCTCAATAAATGAATAAATTGATTCATTCTTTCAAAAGTGAAAAAAAATTAATACTGATCCTTTTGCAGCAGTACTTTGACGAAAAAGCGATAGTTTCGTTGGATGACTTTGTTGGCTTTTCTGAAGTGGATTGGCGTGAATTCACCAGACTCATTTTCTGGCACAAGATCACACCAATTATTTACCCAATGTTAAAAGTATCTTCTTGTCAGTCTATACCAGAATATATTTTATTTGATATTAGATCCCATTATCATGCTAATGCCAAACGTATGTTGATGTTGACGATGGAACTTTTTCGTATCATCAACATACTTAATGAAGCAGATATTTTTAATATCACTTTTAAAGGACCGATTTTGGCCAAAAAGTTATATGCCAATTTTGTTATGCGTGAATCACAAGACATCGATATTTTGATTCATCAACGGGATCTTTCAATCGCGCATTCGTTTCTTTTAGAAAATGGTTATCAGCGTATTCAGCCACGCTCTCTTACCCCTAAGCAAGATTTTTATTATGTAAAATACAAAAACGATTTTGTGTATTATCAGCAAAAATTAAATATTAAATTGGAATTACATTGGCGATTCTTTGATTTTCCGAAATTATTTAATTTATCTGTCGATGAAATAAAAGATAATTATCAATCGGAGATAATTTCTGGAGTATCAATCAAAACATTGGCAGAACAGGATGAATTTTTATATTTATTTGCTCATGGAGCAACTTCGCAATGGTTTAGACTTTTTTGGCTATGCGATATCATGCAATTTATAAAACACCATTCAGCAATGGATCCTGTCGCTATGCTAACCTATTCGAAAAAATTAGGTATGCAGCGGGCAATGCTTGAAGGTTATCTAATGATGCAACTACTATTTTTACGCGCTTTACCATCTCAGATGCAAAAATTGATTCACCAAGATAAAGCCGTATTTTCATTGACTAAATCATCGCTTACAATGATTCATACGTCTAGCCATCCGTTTACTTCACCGTTAGGAATGCTGATAAGATATTTCAAATTGAATGGATCTTGGCGGTATCGTTTTTCTCTCATTAAACATCGACTCATGATGAGTCCAGCTGATTGGGCCGTATTAAAATTACCAGACGCGTTCTTTTTTTTGTATAGCATATTACGGCTATTTACCTGGTGTTTTCGTCGGATAAAACGATCGAAAATGATTTAATATGCATTGAAACATTTCATCTAATTGAAAATTGTTTGGAGTTATAGCAGATCAAGCTAAATAGCGCACTAAAAACATGAAATGCTAATAAAAAACTACCCATATGAATGATTAAAAGCTATACTTTCTGGCTAAGTTAATCGATAGGATGTGGCAGTCACTGCCTGTAGCAAAAAAGGAATGTTATCTCATGGATATGGGGAATATTATTAGTACCTTTGTGGTGATTGTATGTGTCTTAACCGCCGCTTTCTTGCAATTTTCTATTTTAACTTGGACAGCATTGATAGGCATAGCATTATTTTTGCTGACCGTTTTAGGTTATTTATCCTTTTGGCCTTTGCTTTTGATTTTTTGGGTAGTGTATCTTTCAGCAGCGCTATTTGCAAACTTGGCGAGTTATCGACGTCATTATTTTACGACACCACTATTAAAAATATTACAAAAACGTATGCCAGCGATTAGTGAAACTGAGCGTGAGGCAATTGAAGCAGGAAATACTTGGTGGGAAAAGGAATTATTTAATGGACGTCCACAGTGGAAGAAGCTTTTTAGCATACCGCCACCGACATTATCTAGCGAAGAACGCAATTTCTTAGATCATCAGGTAGATCAATTATGTTCTATGTTGAGCGATTGGCAGATTGTTAATCAAGATAAAGATTTATCTCCTGAAGTGTGGAACTATCTTAAAACTGAAAAATTTTTTGGTATGGTGATACCTAAAAAATATGGTGGCTTAGGTTTTTCGGCACTCGCACATTCAACAATTGTAGTGAAAATTGCTACTCGTAGCGTCAGTGCTGCTGTCAATACAATGGTGCCGAATTCTCTTGGACCAGCTGAATTATTATTACATTATGGAACGGACGAGCAAAAATCTTATTTTTTACCTCGTTTAGCCGTGGGACAAGAGATACCTTGTTTTGCATTAACTGCACCTGAAGCGGGGAGTGATGCGGGTGCTATTCCAGATACGGGTATTGTTTGTCATGGGGATTATGAAGGAACAAATATTATTGGTATACGTCTTAGTTGGAATAAGCGCTATATTACATTAGCTCCCATTGCAACCTTGTTAGGGCTCGCCTTTAATCTTTATGATCCTGATAAGCTATTAGGAGGAACAGAAAAAATTGGGATTACGCTTTGTTTAATTCCAACTTCCCATCCTGGAGTAGAGATTGGCAGTCGTCATTATCCTCTGCAACTGGCTTTTATGAATGGCCCCACTCGTGGTAACAATGTTTTTATTCCTCTGGAATGGATTATTGGTGGACCAAAAATGGCAGGGCAGGGATGGCGTATGCTAATGGAATGCTTATCTATCGGTCGTTCCATTTCATTGCCTGCACTTGCAACCGCATGTGGAAAAATGACTTACCGAAATACGGGTGCTTATGCCAGATTACGTCGACAATTTAATACTTCTATCGCTTCGTTTGAAGGGATAGAAGAAGCACTAGGAAATATTGCTGGCCAAACCTATTTACTTGAAGCAACGCGTATTATGACGGCAGGTGCAGTTGATTTGCAGGTTAAACCGGCCATTGCTTCTGCCATTGCTAAATATCATATGACAGAAATGTCTCGACAAGTGGTCGCACATGCGATGGATGTGCATGCTGGACACATGATACAAGTAGGGCCACGTAATTTTTTAGCCAATATTCATTTTGCTATTCCCATTAGTATTACGGTTGAGGGAGCAAATATTTTAACTAGAAATCTAATTATTTTTGGTCAAGGCGCCATTAGATGTCATCCTTACTTATTAAAAGAAGTCGAGCTAGTGACGTCTGCAAATTCAAAAATTGCTGAATTGGATAATGTCTTATTGTCTCATATGGGATTTTTCTTCAGTAATCTTTTGCGGAATATAGCTTACGGATTAACTGGTGGTAAATTTATTTTTGCGTCAGCAAAACATAAAAAAATCAAAAAGTATCAACGCCAATTAACTCGAATGAGTGCGGCACTTGCTTTATTAGCCGATACTTGTCTTCTTCTATTGGGCGGCAACCTGAAACGTCGTGAACGAATTTCAGCACGTTTGGGGGATATGTTAAGTCAATTATATCTAGCGTCTGCTGTTTTGAAATATGATCACGATCAAGGTCAGCCAACGACCGACACTCATTATGTCTGTTGGTCTTTGCAGCATTGTTTGCAAAAAATTCAAATTGCATGTGATGATTTATTACATAATTTCCCTCTTTCATGGTTGGGAACGATACTGAGCTGGGTTATTTTTCCTTTTGGTCGTGCTTATCATGGACCAAGTGATGAATTACATAAGGAAATCGTTACGCCCATGCTCTCATCATCAGAAGTGCGTGAGCGTTTAACTCGTTATTGTTATGTGAGCAATGAAGACGATGATCTCGGCTATCGTTTAGATAAGGCATTGACCAATGTTGCTGCGATTGATTTAATATGGAAAAAACTCAATAAAGCAACTCAAAGTGGAATATTGCGGCAGTATCATTTTCTTGAACGTGTTAATGCGGCAGAACAGGCAGGTATTTTAACGGAAGCAGAAGTAAAAACTTTAATAGAATTTGAAGCCTTGCGGAGTGAAATTATCAAAGTAAATGAATTTACATTTGATTTAGCTAAGGTTCTAGTGTGATCAGGACAAATAGGAAATGATTTGAATTCGTCATCGCGAGCGAGCAAAGTGAGCGTGACGATCCAGAAAAGCGTCTGATTGAAAGTTTTAGTTTAAGGAGTGATTTATGCGTGAAGTTTATATTGTTGATGGTGCGCGTACCCCTTTTTTAAAAGCAAGAGGGAAGTTGGGATCTTTTTCTGCATCCGATTTAGCTGTCCATGCTGGAAAAGAATTATTAGGACGTCAGCCATTTTCTCCTCAGGATCTTGATGAGGTAGTCATAGGTTGTGTGATTCCCAGTGCAGATGAAACAAATATTGCTCGTGTGATTGCGCTTCGTTTAGGCTGTGGTAAAACGGTTCCGGCATGGACAGTACAACGTAATTGCGCGTCAGGGATGCAGGCGCTCGATAGTGCAATGAAAGACATCGCAACTGGTCGGCATGATTTAGTGCTAGCAGGTGGAACAGAAGCGATGAGTCGGGCTCCATTTTTGTTTAGCGATAATATGACTAATTTATATATGGGGTTTCTTAGTGCCAAGAACTGGAAAATGAAAGCAAAAGAATTAGCACGATTTAGGCCTGCGTATCTGATGCCCGTAGTGGCTTTAATGAAGGGTTTATCAGATTCTTTAGTCAATCTTTCAATGGGACAAACAGCAGAAAATTTGGCGTATCGTTTTCATATTACGCGCGAACAAATGGATCAATTTGCTTTAGAAAGCCATCAATTTACAGCGCGTGCCCAAGATGAGCATCATTTTAATAATGAACTTCTTCCGGTATTTAGTAATAGAGGAGATTTTTATCTTACTGATGATGGTTTACGACGCGATACTTCTCTCGAAAAGCTCAAGACTTTAAAGCCAATGTTTGATCGTAAATTCGGTAATGTGACGGCAGGAAATAGTGCACAAGTGACTGATGGAGCAGCGTTATTATTATTAGCGAGCAAAGAAGCCATTCAAAAATATCAGCTGCCGGTACTAGCAAGGATAGTAGATATTGAATGGGCCGGCGTGGATCCCGCTGAAATGGGGCTGGGGCCGGTATATGCAACAAATGAATTATTGCGTCGACAAAATTTACAAATGGATGATATCAATTATTGGGAAATCAATGAAGCTTTTGCTGCACAAGTATTAGCTTGCATAGCGGCATGGGAAAGTGATGATTACTGTCGAAAAAATTTAGGCAGAGATCAAGCATTAGGTAAATTAGATCGAAACAAATTAAATATCGATGGCGGCGCAGTTGCTCTTGGCCATCCAGTTGGAGCGAGTGGTGCACGAATTGTGCTGCACCTTGCCCAAATATTACGGCGACAACATGCTAAAAAAGGAGTGGCCACGATTTGTATTGGTGGTGGTCAAGGCGGCGCAATGCTAATTGAAAATGTAACTGAGGTGTAATACGTTATGATGCAAACATATCAACATTGGCGATTGGAAACAGATAGCGATCAGATTTTATGGGTATATTTTGATAAAAAAAATACTAGCGTAAATGTTATTAGTTATGAAGTCATGATGGAATTTGCGAGTATTGTGGATATGCTTGCACAGGATACTACCCATAAAGGTGCTATTATTGCTTCTGCAAAAAAAAATGGATTTATTGCGGGCGCTGATATTACTCAATTTACCAACTTTAAAGATATTGAAGAATCAACCAAAGCATTAGTGGATGGCCAGAGTGTTTTTAATAAATTAGAATCATTAAAAATACCAGTCGTAGCAATGATAGATGGGTTTTGTTTGGGCGGTGGTTTGGAGCTTGCTTTGGCCTGTCATTATCGCGTGGCAGAAGAAAGTGCTAAAACTCGCTTAGGGTTACCGGAAGTTAAATTAGGAATCCATCCAGGGTGGGGTGGATCGGTACGATTGCCACGAATGATTGGTGCAATCGAAGGATTAAATCTCATTTTAAATGGACATACAGTGAGCGGCAGAGCTGCAAGCAAATTAGGATTTGTTGATGTAGCCGTTCCTAGAAGACAACTGATTCCCGCGGCAAAGTATTATATTTTACAAAAACCTCCGATTCATCAAGCAACGAAAATACAAACCTTATCCAATAGTAAAATTGCTCGACAAATCATTGGACAATTTATTCGAAAAAAAATGCGTCAGAAAGTTAATCCATTGCATTACCCAGGACCTTTTCAAGCCTTGGATAATTGGGAGCAAGTAGGTGTTGAAGGAAATAAAGCTTATGAACGTGAAGCAAAAAGTTGTGGCCGATTATTTTTTAGTGAGACATGTCAAAATTTAGTGCGCGTATTCTTTTTGCAAGAAAGAATGAAAGGCTTAGGCAAAGAAATTTCATTTTCGCCTAAACACATTCATGTCATTGGTGCGGGTACAATGGGTGGTGATATTGCAGCATGGTGCGCATTGCGTGGTTATGTAGTCACGTTGCAAGATCTTGATGCTCGCTTTATAGCAGCAGCAATCAAGAGAGCGTATTCATTGATTAAAGAGAAGTTAAAAGAACCGCATCTTATTCAAAAAGCGATGGATAATCTTATCCCTGATCTCAAGGGAAATGGTATTTTTAAAGCCGATATTATTATTGAAGCAATCGTTGAAGATCTTGCTCTAAAGCAGTCTCTTTTCAAAGAAATAGAATCAAAAGCAAAACCCACAGCTATTTTTGCTACCAATACTTCAAGTATTCCTTTAGATGATATTAATTCTGTTTTAATGCAGCCTGAACGTTTAGTCGGCATACATTTTTTTAATCCTGTCGCAAAAATGCAATTGGTAGAAGTAGTAAAAGGAAATCGCACTAGCCAAGAAATCATTGATAGGGCAATTAGTTTTGTGACTCAAATTGATCGATTACCCTTGCCTGTAAAAAGTAGTCCAGGATTTTTAGTCAATCGAATTCTGATGCCTTATTTACTTGAAAGTGTTGCCTTATTAAATGAAGGTGTGCCAGCTGTGATCATTGATAAGGCGATGACAAATTTTGGAATGCCTATGGGTCCGATTACCTTATCGGATACGGTTGGTTTAGATGTTTGTCTATCCGTAGCAAATTATCTTGGAAAGTATTTTCATACTCCCGTTCCATCACGATTGATTGAATTAGTATCAGCAAAAAAATTAGGCAGAAAAACTGGTGAAGGATTTTACAAGTATGATAAGCGCGGTAAGCTGATCAAACCGGAAGCGGTGTCTTATGATAAGCCACTCGATGAAATTTCTAATCGATTAGTATTACGCATGTTGAATGAAGCCTTCGCTTGTTTACGTGAGGGTGTCGTAGCGGATGGCGATTTGCTAGATGCTGGAATGATTTTTGGGACAGGTTTTGCGCCTTTCCGTGGGGGTCCCATTCATTATGCTAAATCACAAGGTATACAGGAACTTTTTCAACAATTTGTTAAACAACAAGAGGCTCATGGTGAAAAAGCTAAAATTCCTTCTTGGGAAGAGACGGTTGTTTAAAGACAGCTGTTTCTTCAATTGTCGACTTCTCAACAGCCCCTAAAAGTTAGTTATTAACATTATTCATTTTTGATGCTAAATTACCGCCTTCTTTTACATTAAAATAATCAGGGGA
>Ga0155584_1090_pt2 | contig 42572 bp, 40 predicted proteins | sample RifCSPhighO2_12_FD_107241 | JGI IMG/M metagenome (GOLD analysis project Ga0155584, IMG submission 107241) | Gammaproteobacteria bacterium RIFCSPHIGHO2_12_FULL_40_19
TCTAGATGTTAGGTAAAAATAAGTAATTACACTGCACCTCTGAACTCACACTCACACTCACACTCACACTCCCACCCCCACTCACACCCCCACTCCCCTCACCCCAACACCCCATTCCCCAACACCAACACACGATCACATCGTTTCGCCAACGCTTCATTATGCGTAACAATCACAAAACTCGTTTGGTGTGCGCGATTGAGTTGTAACATCAATTCAAAAATAACATCTGCTGTTGCATGATCTAAATTACCCGTCGGCTCATCGGCTAACACGCACGCCGGTTGATTCACGAGTGCGCGGGCAATCGCAATACGTTGCCTCTCACCGCCTGATAATTCGCCAATGCGATGTTTCATGCGATTTTTTAATCCCACTTGTTCTAAAATCTTTTCTGCTTTTTCTTTAATGATTTTTTTAGGCGTGTTCGCAATCATTAATGGCATACACACATTCTCAAACGCTGTAAATTCAGGCAACAAATGATGGAATTGATAAATAAAACCCATTTGATGATTACGTAATTCACAGCGTTCACGTTCAGAAATCGATGTGATTTTTTTATCACACACGGTTACAAAACCACTGGATGGATTATCTAATCCGCCCATCAATTGCAATAAGGTGGATTTACCAGCACCTGATGCACCAATAATTGCAACAGTTTCACCCACCGCAATGGATAAATTAATATTGTCGAATACGTTGACGCAGAGTTCGCCATCGCGGTATGTTTTGCTGAGTTGATGGCATTGGATGACTGGAGAGAATACGCGCTTACTGACGCACGTGCTACTGTCACTACTCATGGGCATTGTTCTCACACTCACACTCACACTTTTTATTCATACCGCAACGCCTCCGCCGGCTGCGTTTTAAACGCTAAAATCGCAGGATAAATGGTTGCTAATAAACTAAATCCCATCGATGCCAAACAAACGATAATCACATCACCAACTTGAATTTTGGATGGCAAGAAATTAATAAAAAAAACATCGGATCGCACAAACTGTACATGCAATAATTTTTGTAATTCATTCGCAATGCCGGTGATATGTGACGCCAACAATAATCCACTGATTAACCCGAGTAGTGTTCCTAAAAAACCAATCACAGAACCTTGTATGACAAACGTCATCATAATCGTACGCGGACGTGCACCCAATGTGCGTAATATCGCAATATCCGCACGTTTATCATTCACTGCCATCACGAGCATCGACACCAAATTAAAAGCAGCCACCGCAACAATTAATAATAAAATCAGAAATAGCATCGTTTTTTCCATTGCTAACGCTTGAAAAAACGCACCAAACTGAATCGTCCAATTTGTAATGGCATAATCCGACGATAAAATATCTTGTAATTGCTGCGTCACATACGGCGCATGATATAAATCGTACAAACGAAGGTGTATGCCGCTTTGACGTTGTCCCGGTAAAAATAGTATTTCGGCATCTTTCATGTTAATGAACAACTGCCCTGCATCATATAAACCACCCGTTGTATGAAAAACACCGGTAATTTCAAAGGTTTTATAACGCGGAAAAACACCCACTAAAGTCACATTGGTTTGTGGCGTTAAAATATTAATTTTATCGCCAACATGCAGATTCAATGAATTTGCGAGTGATTGCCCAATAACAACATGAAATTGTCCGGCTTGCAGTGAATCCAAATTGCCTTCTAATAAATGTTTTCGCAATTGCGAAACACGCGACTCTTCTTGCGGCAAAATACCCATTAAACTCACACCAGCAAATTTCGTGCCTTCCATGATCATGCCATTGCCAGTGACATACGGCGCTGCATCAGCAACATCCGGTAATGTTTTTGCAGCATGGACCAAGTCAGGCCATGTGTTTGAAATATTTCGATCGGTCATCACCGTTACTGCTGGCGTGATCGCAAAAAAACGGTGTTGAATTTGTTGATCAAATCCGTTCATCACCGATAACACTGTGATTAAAACCATCACACCCAATGCGATACCTAAGAGTGACGCGAGTGAAATAAAAGAAACGAAATGCGCACGCCGTTTGGCGCGCGTATAACGCAAACCGATGATCAAGGACAATGGTGTTTTCATGAGCTCATGATACAGAAATTTCATCATAAAAAAACTGGAAACCTCGGCGATTACCATATATATTGTCGAATCTTTTTTGAACAGACTGTAGGGGCACGTGCATGAAAAAAACTGAATTTTTAAACAAGCTCGTTGAACACATCGATATCACCGCTTTTGACGCGCGTCCGATTGTGAATGCAATGGACAAAATGTCTTTTAGTTCACGTGATCTTGCGCGCGCAACGCAAATCTTCAACAACATGTTACAAGACAAATCCTGCTCGATTATTTTGACGATTGCGGGTTCAACCTCTGCGGGCGGTTGCATGCAACTGTACACTGATCTTGTGAAATACAACATGGTCGATGCGATTGTCGCAACGGGCGCTAGCATTGTGGATATGGATTTCTTCGAAGCACTCGGTCACAAACATTATCAAGCCGCTTCACAACAAGTGGACGATAATATTTTACGCGAATTGATGATCGATCGTATTTACGATACCTACATCGATGAGGAAGCGTTGCAAGATTGCGATAAAACACTATTGGCGATCGCAAACAGCTTAGAACCTCGCGCATACTCCTCCCGTGAATTTATTCGTGAAATGGGAAAATTTTTATCAGAAGGCGGCGCCAAGAAAAAAGAGTCACTGGTACAATTAGCGTATGAAAAAAATGTACCGATCTTCTGCCCTGCTTTTACAGACTCTTCAGCGGGTTTTGGTTTGGTGATGCATCAGGTGCAAAATCCTGACAAACACATCGCAATCGATTCGATTAAAGATTTCCGTGAATTAACTGAGGTGAAAATTAAAGCGGGCACAACGGGATTGTTAATGATCGGTGGCGGCGTTCCCAAAAATTTCGCACAAGACACCGTCGTTTGTGCAGAAATGATTGGTGTAGGCGCAGAAATGCATAAATACGCGATTCAAATTACCGTTGCGGATGTTCGCGATGGCGCATGCTCAAGTTCCACATTAAAAGAAGCATGCTCATGGGGCAAAGTGGAAACGACGGACGAACAAATGGTGTATGCAGAAGCGACAACCGTGTTGCCATTGTTAGCGAGTGATGCGTATCACCGTGGATACTGGAAAACACGGGAAGCGAAAGCGTATGCGAAGATGTTTGAAATGGTAGAAGTATAAGTGTGAGTGTGAGTGTGAGTGTGAGTGTGAGTGTCAGAGGCGCTTTTTATATTTATATTTTCTCACACTCTCACTCACACCCAATATAACCTATGGAGTAAAAACATATGAATTGCCTCCCGCCTGATCAAGCATTCTTAGGCCTAACCGAAGCCCAAGCCGTTGATTACAACACCGCCAAAGCCGTGATTATCCCCTTTGGTTTGGAAGCGTCTGTCAGTTATGGCGGCGGCACCGCAAAGGGTCCGCAAGCGATGCTCGATGCGTCACATCAAGTGGAATTATTTGACGAACATTTTTGGTGTGAGCCTTACAAGCAAATCGGTGTAGTGACATTACCTGAACCTGAGATTAATCCGGTTCTTGAAAAGGCGATCGATCAACTGGAATCTATCGTACAAACCGTGTTAGACGATGGAAAATTTCCATTTACGTTTGGGGGTGAACATTCGATTACACCAGGTACAATTCGTCCGTTTGTGAAAAAATATCCGAATTTAGTCATGCTCCATTTCGATGCACACGCTGATTTGCGCGATGGGTATGATGGTGAACATTATTCACACGCGTCTGCATTGCGCCGTTGTTTGGATCATGAAAACGTAGAATTGGTATCGCTCGGCATTCGTAATATTTCTGAAAGTGAAATTCCTTTTTTAGAAGCCAATCGACATCGCATTCATATTTATTGGGGTAAAGATAAAGCGCGCTGGAATTTAGAAGAAATTCTAAAGCCATTACGGGGTCGCCCCATTTATTTAACGTTTGACGTCGATGGTTTAGATGGCAGCGTAATGTCTGCGACAGGCACGCCAGAACCAGGCGGTTTATTTTGGCAAGAAACAATCGATATTATTGAGGCCGCTTCAAATGTTGGAACGATCGTGGGTGCGGATATTAACGAATTGGCACCAAAACCCAATTTGCATGCGTGCGATTTTTTAGCCGCGAAATTGGCGTATAAAATACTCGCGTTCTCGTTTTTGAAAAAATAGTTCATGCTGCGCGCTTGCTGACAGGCGCGCTTCCTTCGCGTTTAACACCACGGTAAATGCATCTCCCGCCTCTCCCGCCTCGATTTAATAAATGGTTAATATTGATAGGTTAAAATTTGCTCAGTTTGTAACATTAGCAACTTAACACTGAGAGGCAATACCATGAGAACAGCAGCTGAAGTAGCTCGTTTTATAGCGGACAACCAATCACTTGCCAATGCAATTTTCAGAGATGCCAGCGACTTTGAAAAAAACTATTGTAAAGCAGGCACTTATATCGACGTTGCGCACTACACTAAAAATCCACAAAGCCCAGATTCAATCATTTTCAGCATGCTCGTCACGAATGGTGGCCATTACAACAAAATCAAATCCTTTCAAGAATGCCAACAGTTTTGCCAAGTTTTTTTTGATCTGCGTGTAGATCCAGCACTTCAAGCAGCCCATAACGTCCAAACAGGTAAAAACCTGCCTGAAAAACCGAGCAATGCGACGATCGAATCCAGCAAACAATTTATCATTGAGAAAATCAAAAGCTACGTGGGAACAGCTGTTAGTGAACAAAACGTTCAACGCGTCTTTGATGCATTGGTGGCAGCACCGCAAACTACCCAACCTAACCCTCGCTTATTTCAAGAAAGGAATACCTCGGGAACAACCGCTGCTTCCGATTTTGTTTTCAACCAAGAATCACACCTTCCAACAAATATGATCTAAAATACCCTTCGACTCAGAATAAGGGCCTTTTATATTTTTTTATTTCAGGCAATAATATTTTTCTGATTTTTTTTATGCTGTTACAACAATTTTTTGAAAGGTAGATTTTTATGACGAAAGAAACTGGCGTGGTTAAATGGTTTAACGATCAAAAAGGATTTGGATTTATTACACGCGACGCAGGCGGTGCTGACGTATTTGTGCATCACAAAGCAATCAATGCATCAGGACGTCGTACACTACATGAAGGCGATCGCGTTGAATTTTCCGTGGTAAAAGGGGATAAAGGATTACAGGCGGAAGAAGTGAGCGTTATTTCGTAAACTTCGAACTCCCTATCAGGCGCGCCCTCCGCGCCTTTTTTATAGTGAATGCGTGCAATCCACTCCACCCTGCGTATCATTAAAAAGATTGGAAAAACCGGATCACAGGATCTTTCTCTTCCTGTATTCCTGTGATGGCCGTATACATTGCTTCACCATGTTTTGATAACGGATGATCGACAAGGGGATCGGATTTTTCTGGTGCGCCGTAAGCAAATAACACCGAACCACCTTTGACATAACCGATAAATTTGTCTGCATCTTTGGGATTAACTGCAAAGCATCCCCAACTGCGACCTGCATAACCATGGTCTTTAATAAACGCATGGGTGACATACCATGCTGGATGAATCTCAATAGCGCGGCTTGCTGCATTACTGTTAATGCCCTTTTCCAATCCCTCTACATGCAATGACTCACCATGCTCTCCATCAAACACACTCGTCGTCGTATAAACTCCCGTTGAGGATTCATCTGAACCAGGCTGATTTGAAAAATGGGTTGCATACAATTTACCGGTATTTTTACCTTGAGCGACATCAAGGTGCATTAAAACATGATCGTTTTTTAAATCGATTACCCACAGTCGTTTTTCATTCGAAGGCTTGTTAAAATCAACAATGGTCAAAACAGCAGTATTTTTCACTGCACCACTCTTCACAGCCCATCGATAAGCGTTAACAGCATACATCAACACTTTAGGACTTAAACCGTCTTTTGCAGTGACCGTTTTGATTTCTTTTAAATTGTCCGCAGGGTGAAGCAATAAATACGCCACTGTTGCGATCAGTCCTAGAATGATTAGTGTTAATATCACGAGTATTTTTTTCATAATCGCCATTTCCTGTTGTGCGTTATGAATAAATTATAGATCAAATTATCGGAAATTTAAGGGCTTTAAAATTCCACGCTTAGGTCTTTGAAAAATAATGCGATAGTCAAAGGCAGATTTTTAAACGAGAAAATGAACGTGCTGTTCGTGTAACCATGAAACTGGGATTCGGACCCCATTTAACAGAAATCCGCTGCTGTTTCGATAATGACACGACAATATCAACCATGATTGTTAAACCGTCCGTATCAAGAGCCTATGATGTTAATATCAATAATCCCCCTGAAATGTGTGCTTCTTTTTTTGGACCTGAATGGAAATATTGTCCTGTATAAATCATGTTGAAATTTCTGTATCCATATTGGTTAATGTTGGATTGTCTGTGATGGGGGCATTACCTATAAAAACACGGGGTTAATCACGCATTTTATTTTGTTAATATGCACAACCTTAATTTTGTAGGAGTGCGTTCATGAAAAATAAATTTTATGTCATAAGTATTTTATTGTATTTATCATTGGCGAGTTTTTCTGCTAGTGCGTCCATCAATAAAAAGTATTTGGGTACAGCATTTGAAATTAAAAATAATACATCTTACGCACAATTGGTTAATTTGTTTGAAGTGGAAGGAAAGTGGATTACGCCGTGGGTAGAAAAAACAACGTTGCTATTAAATCCCCAGGAAGTGTATCGCAATACGTTGATGTCAATTAACGACAATAATCGTTTCATGAGTACAACGAGTCTTACGATTTCAAGAATGGAAGATCCCAAACAGTATTTTATTTTTGCTTCTAGTAATTTTAGTCAAGCGCATTATATATCTGGTGATATTTTTGATGGGTTAGGTCCGGTCTTTGTTAAGAGCTGGACAAACCATTGCAACGATGTTGATGCGCAGGGTTATGATTTTTGTAAAATTATCATTAATGATTGAGTGAAGATGAGCGCGGCGAAGCTTAGGGCCCTCGCATAAATAACCTATGCAAGTGGGGCTCAAGATGACGTATTAAATTTATCGTCATATTGAGATTCCAGTTGCATAGGTTATTTATGCGAGGGCCCTTAGGATGGTTTAAAATGAGGAGAGGTAATAAACGATGAAAATTGTCTCGTAAATATCATTTTTACTGACTAACCAATCGTCTCGGCGCAATTTTTCCAGCTTCAATCACTTCACCGACACCGAAAAAATCACCTTTGTTATCAATAAAACGCATCCAACCCGACTCTGGCGCTTCAGACAATGTCACTGTTTGTCCTTGCTTTAAGGCAAAAGCGATAGCGTAAGAAACAGTCACAACAGGCCAATGATGCACTGCACTATCGACCGGTAATAAATTATTTTTTGCAGAAAAATCATCTTGCGCTATTAAAGATTCTAATTTTTCAATCGTCATCATTTGATTTTCTAAATAGGGCCCGACTGTTAATCGTCGTAACTGTGTGACGTGTGCACCACACTGTAATATTTCACCCACATCATCCACTAACGTTCGCACATAAGTGCCTTTGCTACATTTTACCGTGAATTGAACGTGATTATTTTCAATCGATAACACCGTTAATTCGTAAACAGTAATGGGACGACTGGGACGCTCGATCGTAATACCTTTCCGTGCGTACTCATATAATGGTACGCCATTATGTTTTAATGCTGAAAACATGGAAGGCACTTGTTGTGTCGTACCTCGAAATGAATCAAACGCTGTATTCATATCGCTGAGTGAAAAATTCGGCACAGCGCGCGTTGAAACAATCTCGCCTTCTGCATCAGAAGTCGTTGTACGAATGCCGAGCTGCATCGTCACTGCATAGGTTTTATCGGAATCTAATAAATATTGCGAAAATTTAGTCGCATCACCAAAACAGATCGGCAATAGACCCGTTGCCAATGGATCCAAGCTGCCTGTATGCCCTGCTTTTTTGGCTTGAAATAAGCGCTTTACGCGTTGCAACGCACCATTAGAAGAAATACCAATCGGTTTATCTAATAAAAAAATACCGTTTAATGATAATAACCGTGGGCGTGTCATGCGTTAGCTTCGTTAATTAAACGCGTTACACGTTCAGCAACGACCAACGACGCATCATAGTGAAAAGTAATGATGGGCGTATGACGTAATTCTGTCATGCGTGATAAATTAAAACGGAAAAAACCAGCGGCATTGCGAAATGCCGTAGAGGCTAATTTAATATTTTCATCGGTTACATTCAGCAATGAAAAAAACACCATTGCTTTTTTACCATCAGGCGACAAATCAACACCAGTGATGGTAACGCCATTTAAACGCGGATCATTTACTTCTCTTTGCAATAATTGTGCGATCACTGTTTGAATTAATTCCGCAAGGCGATGGACACGTTTTGATTTTTCGGACAATGGGTTTACCTCGTAGTTAGTGGGGGTGTGAGTGGGGGTGTGAGTGTGGGTGTGGGTGTGGGTGTGAGTGTGAGTTCTGAGGTATGGTTGAATTATTTGCATTTACCAAACAATATTGAGCTGTTAGGTTAAGGATAAATGACTAAACTATACCTCAGAACTCACACCCACACTCACACCCACACCACACCCACACCCACACTCACACTTTTTTACAGCGTCCGTTCCACCTGTATCCGTTCATAACATTCAATTTGATCGCCTGATTTAACGTCATTGTAATTCTTGACGCCAATACCACATTCCATGCCGTTACGCACTTCGCTGGCATCATCTTTAAAGCGACGCAATGATTCTAATTCACCTTCGTAGATCACGACATTATTACGCAATACACGAATCGGTAAATGGCGACGCACGCTGCCCTCAAGCACCATACAACCTGCAACCGATCCCCATTTCGATGAACGGAACACTTCGCGGACTTGCGCCAATCCCACAATTTTCTCTTCGAACTTGGGTTTTAATAAACCTGTCATCGCAGACTTAATTTCATCCATTAAATCGTAAATAATGCTGTAGTAACGTAAATCAACCGATTCTTTTTCAACGAGTGCACGCGCACCAACATCAGCACGAACGTTAAATCCAAGCACTACTGCTGACGATGAAATCGCCAAATTGATATCAGATTCCGTAATACCACCCACAGCACCTGCAATCACATTGACCTTCACTTCAGACGTCGACAATTTTTGTAATGAATCCATAATGGCTTCTAATGAACCCTGTACGTCGGCCTTCAATACAACATTTAAGGCCGATTGTGCATCAGCACCCATGTTGGTAAATAAATTTTCAAGGCGCATCGCGTGTTGTTTCGCAAAACGCACATCACGATATTTACCATGACGGAAATTCGCAATTTCACGGGCTTTACGTTCATTCGGCACGACAATGGCTTCATCACCAGCAGACGGTGTTGCTGATAAACCCAACACTTCGACAGGGATAGAAGGACCCGCGCTGTCGGTTTGCAAACCGTTATCGCCAATCATTGCGCGAATACGACCAAACTCACGCCCAGCCAATAACACATCCCCTTTTTTCAATATGCCGCTCGTGACGAGAATCGTTGCAACGGGTCCACGACCTTTATCCAAACGCGACTCCAACACAACACCATGCGCCATACCGATATTGGGTGCTTTCAATTCCAAAACTTCGGCTTGTAACAAAATGCCTTCGAGCAATCCATCAATGCCATCACCTGTTTTTGCAGAAATGTAATGGAACATGGCATTACCACCCCATTCTTCTGAAATGACATCGTGACGAGACAATTCTGTTTTAATGCGATCCAAGTCGATATCGTGTTTGTCCATTTTATTAATCGCAACCACAATCGGTACTTTCGCAGCGCGGGCATGTAAAATCGCTTCAACGGTTTGTGGTTTTACGCCATCATCCGCTGCAACAACCAATACAACGATATCGGTACATTGTGCACCGCGTGCACGCATTGCGGTGAATGCTTCATGACCCGGTGTATCTAAGAAAGTAATCGTTCCACGGTCGGTATCCACATGATAAGCACCAATGTGCTGTGTAATCCCCCCGGCTTCCCCTGCCGTTACTTTAGTGCGACGAATATAGTCTAACAATGATGTTTTACCATGATCGACGTGTCCCATAATCGTTACAACGGGAGGACGTGATACCATTTCTCGGTCAGTCGTTTCTGTGTAATCCAACAAACCTTCTTCAATGGCATTTTCTTTACGTGCAGTAGCCCGGTGACCCATTTCTTCAACCACTAACATCGCAGTATCTTGATCAATGACTTGATTAATCGTAACCAGTGCGCCCATCTTCATCATCGCCTTGATGACTTCAGCGGCTTTCACTTTCATTCTTTGCGCTAATTCTGCGACTGTGATCGATTCAGGAATAATGAGATCATGCGTTTCTTTAGCAACGGGTTTTTCAAAACCATGTTCAATGGTCGGCTTTTTAACTTCTTTGACTTTGAACTTTCTACGAGGTCTGTGGCTATAACCAAATTCATCTTCTTCATCTTCAGCTTGTGGCAATAAAGGATCATAACGACGTGTTCTAACATCGCTACCACGCTGCTTAAGCAATTTCTTACGTGCTATTTCTTTTTCGTCGTCATCTTCCGCAAAAGTAGACGTTTTCAATTTTTTAGATTTTTTCGCCCCCGCCACTTCTTTATGAGGCTCGCCCTTTCCTGGTTTTTCTCGTGTCGTTTGTTTTTGAGCAGTTGCTGTCGTTTCAACCGATTTTTCTGGTACTGCAGACGACGCCTGTGTTGTATCAGCATGTTTTGCTGTTTCAACAGGGGTTGCGGACGACGATGTTTGCTGTGTTGGTGAAGTTGTTTCAGCGGGAGCAGACACTGTCACTTCAGTGACAACCATTGGTGCTTTGATGGTTCTTTTCGTTCGAACTTCAACATTCACACTTTTTTTACCCTGCATGACCACACTGCTGTGACGATTTGAGCGTGTCTGCATAGTCATTTTAGAGCGAGAAACCGCTGAGGTTGAAGGTGCTGCTGACGATGCGACAGGCTTTTGCTCTTCTAGCGTGCGACGGCCTTTTAAATACAATAATAATTTTCTTTTTTCGTCATCCAAAATGGCTTGGTCATCGCCTGTCACGACTACACCCGCTTCTTTAAGCTGTTCTTTCAGATGTTCGGGAGTTGTACGAACCAAGTCCGCTAATTGTTTAATCGTGACGTTTGCCATAAAGAACCTTCGTTATATTTTCTCTATCATTTCAGAGTAATTTCTAATTTTTCACATCATCAAATATCTACAAAAGGTATCGGGTATCGGGGTGAATAAATGAAAATTGCTATAAAAAATAGAATTTCCTAAACCGTACCTCTGACACTCACACCGATAACTCACATCACACTCACATGACTACTCAAACCAATGCGCACGCGCACTCATAATCAACTGACCTGCAAAAACTTCATCCAATTGCAGTAAATCATGCAATTCATCGACAGAAAGCTCTGCCAAATCATCGCGTGTCACAATACCATGATTGGCTAATTGCATCGCTAACTCAGGTGTCACACCATTCACTGCCAATAAATCATCAGCGGGCGCTTGTTGATGTGTTGCACCGCCCCCTAATAATTCTTGCGTCAATAACACATCACTCGCGCGACGTTGCAATTCTTCTGCAATCTCATCATCAAAACCTTCGATGGATTTTAATTCGTCCACTGAAACGTAAGCGATTTCTTCTAGCGATGTAAAACCTTCCATCACCAAAACATCTGCAACGGTTTCATCGATTTCTAATTTGCGTATAAACATGTCTTTCAACTTACTGGATTCAGTCGCTTCTTTGACAGTTGCATCTTGTTCCGTCATCACATTGAGTGTCCATCCCGTCAACTCACTTGCCAAACGCACATTCTGACCAGAACGACCAATCGCTTGCGCCAATTGCTCTTCTGTCACCACAATATCCATGACATGCGCATCTTCATCCACAACAATGGAGGATACTTCTGCTGGCGCCATTGCATTGATCACGAGTTGCGCGGCATTATCATCCCATAAAATAATATCAATGCGCTCACCGCTCAATTCATTAGAAACAGCTTGAACACGCGCACCACGCATTCCCACGCAAGCACCAATAGGATCAATACGGCCGTCATTTGTTTTAACAGCAATTTTTGCACGAGAGCCTGGGTCTCTGGCAGCACCCATGATAGTAATCACTTCTTCACCAATTTCAGGCACTTCAATTTTAAATAATTCAATCAAAAATTCAGGAGAAATTCGACTCACTGATAATTGAGGTCCGCGTTTTTCTTTACGCACCTCTTTTAAGTAAACACGAATGCGATCACCCACACGAAACGCTTCGCGCGGAATCATTTCTTCGCGCAACAATAAGCCTTCCGCATTATCACCCATATCTAAAATTAAATGATCACGCGTCACGCGTTTGACCGTGCCGATCATCATCGCACCCACTCTGGATAGGTGTTGCGAAATAATCTTATCGCGTTCTGCTTCACGTACTTTTTGTACCAATACCTGTTTCGCTTGTTGTGCCGCAATGCGACCAAACTCAGGGTTTTCAACAGGCTCTTCAACAGAATCACCGATAGACAAATCTTCATCGATTGACTGTGCTTGTGATAATCCCATGACCTGTTCAGGAAATTCATGCGATTCTACTGCATCATCTGCAACAACGATCCAGTGGCGAAAACTTTCGTAATCACCCGTTTTACGATCAATCGCAACACGAATCAACACTTCGCCCGGATAACGTTTCGCAGCAATCGTCGCCAAAGCAGATTCAATTGCTTCAAAAATTACCACTTCGTCAACACCACGCTCATTGGCAATGGATTGCGCAATCAATAAAATATCTTTATTCATGTCGACCACCTCTACACAGGACGTCCATTCCTGGACACGCTTAAAATTAAAAGCCTAAACAATCAAATTTGCTTTTTGAATTTCACCCAACGTTACACTCATTGTCTCATTTTCAACAACCAAAAAAATACGATCACCCACAACCTTCTCAATATGCGTCAGTAATACACGACGATTTGCATTTGCAACACGCAATTTTACTTTCACGTTACTGCCCACGTAACGTTCAAAATGGGACAGCGTCACCAACGTTCGTTCTACGCCTGGAGAAGAGATTTCCAACTGATAACGATTTTTAATCGGATCTTCAACATCCAAAATCCCACTGATTTCTCGACTCACTGAGGTACAATCTTCCAGCGTTACACCCTGACCATTTTCACGATCAATATACACTCGCAATAGCGCTTGATTGCCATCCTGGCGCAAATCACATGCCCACAATACCAAGCCCATCGCGCGAATCGTCGGTTCAATTAAATCGTGTATACGTTTTGCCTGCATGCCGTTTTCCGAATAAAAAAGGGGCACAAGGCCCCTTAATCACTAATCATTGGTAGCGGGGGTAGGATTTGAACCTACGACCTTCGGGTTATGAGCCCGACGAGCTGCCAGACTGCTCCACCCCGCAATAAACTAGCCGACATATTAATTGGAAAAAGATTAAAAAACAAGTGTTATTTGACAGTGTTATTTGACATGTTATTTGACATTTGTGTTATTTGACATTTGTTATTTGACATTTGTTATTTGACATTTCAGGAGGTTGGAGAGAATGGCGCAGCCGCAAGGCCTTTTGTTCTTTCTCTGGAAAACCCAGCATCACTTCCTTTCTTTAACTCTATGATTTTTCTAATTTTAGCGTTTTAGCGCCAAAATTTTAAAGCCTGCCCGCGCAAAAACGCCTGTTTTTACTATACTGAATTTATCCTAAACCAACTTGAGGTAAAAATGTCCCAGTTTACAGCAACATTAAAGAAAGGATTTAAGGTGGCTGAACTAAAAATCTTGGATTGCTTGCTAATGGGTGACAAAGAAGAGGCGACTAAATCATATAATGCTTTTGTTCTCGAGACGGCATCGCTTGTAGGGAAGGTAGTGAGGGAGGTAGCGAGGGGGGTAGCGAGCAAGCAAGCATTGGAGATAGCAAGGAAGATAGCTGATGATGCTTTACGAGCACTTCAGAAAATACTGCAGGCAAACGTAGCAGTCGCACCAAATGCCCTTACCAGAATCAATACAGCGTTAGTCGCAAATGAAAATGCGCGCGTATTAGAAAAACCATTTGGTGATCAGTTTTGCAAAGATTTCTTTAGAAGCCCGCAGAGTTATTCTCTAAAACCAATGGGCTATGGCAAACCTGTCACTCTGCTGCAGTATATCTGCTCACTAAACCGAGATAGATTGCTTTTGCTGTTTAAAACATCGTGTGCACAAGATGTTCTCGATGTTCAGACAATCAAAAAGGCCATTACTCAGAGCCCAGGATTGGACAATGCAAAAAAGAAGGGATATTGCACTACGTTAGATACGTGGGGCACTGCTAATGCGATAGCAAAAGAAGCATTAATTCTGCATTTGATACAATCTCCTCACTGCTTGCCGCTGGACCGTATTGCATTTACTGACAGTGACAATAAAATGACAAAAGTACAGCTGGCTATTGCAGACCAATGGTTTCAGTCAGTATATCCAGCCGCTTCACTTGAACGCTTTAAAAGCTTACAAAAGTATTACAGTCAAATCACCCTATCTGCACCGCTTAATTTTTCTGCATCTCCCGAGCCGACTGCCGCAGAACCAAATCCATCCTCATTAACAAACGCGATTCCGCTGAGGCCCTTTAAGCCAAGCGATGATACCAATGAAATATTCATGGCTGATAATACCGTTGTGTTTCGTTATGCGGGAAATGTTGTCTTAGGAAATCCAAACACACCCCTATCAAGTTTTTGCGCTGATTTTGCTGCAAAAAATGATGGCATAGCATTACAATCTCTTAGGTACGGAAATCCACATCTGATCGATGTTGTAATTGCCGCCAATCCTCAAGCAGAACAACAAAAATTCTATGAAGCACTAAAACTTGCGTTTCTTATTCAACAACAACGCTCCGATATAGCAGACGCTAACCGTTTTGCGAATATAACCACGTTGATTGATTATGCGCGAGAAAATAAGCTCGTTTTGAATCTATCAAATATTGATTGTCATAATTTTGATTTTTCTACTGTGAATTTAAGTAATGTGAATTTCACAAAAGCAAACCTGACGGGGGCAAACCTGGCGGGGGCAAACCTGGCGGGGGCAAACCTGAAGGGTATAACAATCTCTACGAGCACCAATGTTACTGATATTCAATTGAATGACAAGGATGCTTTACAGAAAACCAAAAAGAAACTCATCGCGCGTCTTACGCAATATATTGATTCACGCGGCAGCAGTGATCCAGCTACTCAAAAATTTTCGCAAGGGGTATTTGGCGCATTATTTAGAAACGCTCAGCTCACTGGAACAAAAGTTGCGGCGGCCAAAGAAATGATTTTGCAAATAAGCGCTGCTACAACCACTCAAGAAATAGCTGCTGCGCTGCGTGATCAACTGCAAGATGACAAGCTCAATAAAAGCGGTGTGTTAACAAGTAGTCATTATACACAATGCTTACTTGATTGCAGTCAAATCGCTTTTCCGCCACGTGAGCAGAAGACAGGCGAAAGACAGGAAAAATCAGATTCAGGTGCTGCCGCAGCGCCGCCACCAAAATCTCCCCATTAGAGCACGAAACTGCAAATACACACGCATTATGTGCAGGCATATAGGAGCATGCGGTGCTGATCGCACCCTTTCGGGTGCGCTTCTGTGATTTTTATTTTTTGATAACTTCAGCAACCACTTTACCGATTTCAGCAGGAGACCGCACCGTGTGAACACCAGCTGCTTCTAATGCTTTGAATTTTTCAGCGGCCGTCCCTTTACCGCCTGCGATAATGGCACCTGCATGCCCCATACGTTTACCTTCCGGCGCAGTAACACCTGCGATATAAGAAACGACTGGTTTTTTCACATTGTGTTTGATGTATTCAGCAGCTTCTTCTTCACCTGATCCACCAATTTCACCGACCATCACAATCACTTCGGTTTGCGGATCTTTTTCAAACATCGCTAACACATCAATGAAGTTTGTGCCTGGGATAGGATCACCACCAATACCCACACACGTACTTTGACCAAAACCCAATTCCGTTGTTTGATTCACCGCTTCATACGTTAATGTACCTGAACGAGAAACAATACCGACTTTTCCAGGTTGATGAATATGACCGGGCATAATACCAATTTTACATTCACCCGGCGTGATAACGCCTGGGCAGTTAGGTCCGATTAAACGCACGTCTTTGCCTTTCATAAATGCTTTGACAGCCATCATATCTAATACAGGCACGCCTTCTGTGATACAAATGACTAATTTAATGCCAGCATCAATTGCTTCAATAATGGAATCTTTGCAAAAAGGCGCTGGTACAAAAATCATTGTTGCATCGGCTTTCGTCGCTTCATAAGCGTCTTTCACACTATTGAAAACTGGCAAACCTAAATGTTTTTCACCGCCTTTACCTGGCGTTACACCACCGACTATTTTGGTGCCATAATGCAAACATTGTTCGGAGTGAAAAGTACCGTGTTTTCCGGTAAAACCTTGGGTGATGACTTTGGTGTTACAATTAATCAAAATACTCATACTATATTCTCTATCTGTGATATTAAAAAATTCTGTCAGTCAGGGAACGTTGCATCGTTCCACTCGTACATTGCAGGCGCTATCGCTTGTGCTTCCATCGCCGCTAAGAAATACGTGGTGCAACCAAATTATAATGAGGCTGCCCTGGGTATCCGTACCACTGATACTCGCACTGATAACCTACTTAACTAATTCCACAATCTTCCTGGCGCCTTCCGCAAATCCACTCGCAGGCGTGATATTCAAACCACTTTCTGCTAATTTTTTTGCGCCTAATTCTGCGTTATTACCTTCCAAACGCGCAACGACAGGCACTTTAACGCCAACGTCAGCAACCGCTGCAATAATACCTTCAGCGATCATGTCACAACGCACAATGCCACCGAAAATATTGACGAAAATACCTTTCACACTTTTATCTGATGTAATAATTTTAAATGCTTCTGTCACACGTTCGCGTGTTGCACCACCACCGACGTCTAAGAAATTCGCAGGTTGTCCACCTTGCAACTTGATCATGTCCATGGTTGCCATCGCAAGACCTGCGCCATTAACCATACAACCGATATCACCTTCTAACGCAACGTAATTCAATTCCCATTGTTGCGCGTGATTTTCGCGTTCGTCTTCTTGCGAAGGATCACGCATGTCACGCAAATCGGCATGACGAAACATCGCGTTGTCATCAATAATAATTTTCGCATCTAAGCACTGTAATTTATTTTCTTTTGTGACGACGAGCGGATTAATTTCTAACATACTCATGTCATTGGCAACAAACGCTTCATATAATCCCATCATTAATTTTGTGAATTCACCCATGAAGGCGTGTTCTAACCCTAATTTGAAAAATACGTTACGGCACTGATAAGGTTGCAAACCCACGATAGGACTCACGACGACTTTAAATATTTTTTCAGGTGTCTTGTGCGCGACTTCTTCAATTTCGACACCCCCTTCTGTGGATGCCATAAACACAATGGATTGCGAAGCACGATCTACCACTGCACTCAAATATAATTCACGCGCAATGTCGCAGGGTTTAGCAATATAAATTTCATTGACTGGTTGACCACGTTCATCCGTTTGAAATGTCACCAAACGCGTTCCCAATAATTTTTTCGACAACGCCACTACATCATCTTTGCTCGTAACATATTTCACACCACCCGCTTTTCCGCGGCCGCCCGCATGCACTTGCGCCTTCACCATCCAGGCATCGCCCCCCAAATTGGCTAACGCCGCAGGGATTTGACCCACATTCGAAATCACTTCACCCTCGCCTACCGCAACACCATATTGACGTAATAAATTTTTTGCTTGATATTCATGGAGATTCATAATGCACAACCTAATCAATTAAATGGACATAATGTATGTGTGTCGAAACACGATGGCGAATCATACTTGAAAACTTCGTTGACGTCATTAGTGTGGTTTTAATCAACCCAGTTGCAGCAACGCGCGCGCTGGATCTTCGATGAATTTTTTGATTGCCATTAAAAACAACACGGCTTCACGACCGTCGATGATGCGATGATCATAAGATAATGCAACATACATCATCGGACGAATAACAATTTGTCCATTTTCGACAACAGGACGTTCGACAATATTATGCATGCCTAAAATAGCGCTTTGTGGTGGATTAATAATGGGCGTTGACATCATAGAACCATAGGTACCTGCGTTCGTGATCGTAAAGGTACCGCCCATCAAATCTTCCATCGCGATTTTGCCATCACCTGCTTTTTTAGCATAATCGCGGATTTGTTTTTCAATGCCTGCCATGCTGACTTGATCTGCATTCCGAATCACAGGCACGACCAATCCCCGTTCACTGCCAATCGCAATGCCAATGTCGTAATAGTTGTGATACAGCAAATCAGTACCATCAATGGATGCATTCACGGCGGGAAATTGTTTTAACGCTTCGACGGCTGCTTTTGCAAAAAACGACATAAACCCTAAACGTGAACCGGTTGTTTTTTCAAATTCATCTTTGTATTTATTGCGCAAATCCATCACCGATTTCATGTTAATTTCATTGAATGTCGTGAGAATGGCGGCTGTGTTTTGAACTTCCTTCAAACGCTCTGCCACTTTTTGACGTAAACGCGACATAGGAACGCGTTTTTCTGTGCGTGCGACTGAAAACTCTTGCGCCATTGCAACAGCAGCAACAGATTTACCCTCGCGTACCGCACGACGTTCAGAGGGGCTAAGATCAGGCGAAATGGATTGCGCTGCAACTGCTGCTGTAGCGGGAGCTGGTTTCGCAACAGGCGTCGCTACGGGTGCGGATGCTGGTGTCACTGCAGGTGCTGCTTCTGTCTTTGCAGGCGCTGGTGCAACATCACCTTCTTTAATAATTGCCAATAACTGACCGCCTGTCACTACCGTTCCTTCTTGAACGATAATTTGCTCGATGACACCGGATTTGGGTGCAGGCACTTCTAACATCACTTTGTCTGTTTCAAGATCCACTAAATTTTCATCGCGTGCGATGGTATCACCTACTTTTTTGTACCATTTTGCAATAGTTGCGTCCGTCACTGATTCTGGAAGTGTGGGTACTTTGATTTCGATTGTCATGTTGATGTGTCCTCTTTCAAATTCTTTATAAAAACAATTTTTACATTACTTTATGAGATAAGTGGGAGTGTGAGTGTGAGTGTGAGTATGAGTATGAGTATGAGTTCTGAGGTATAGTGTAATTATTTCTTTTTTACTAGCACTACAGAAATGTTAGATAAAAATAAATGACTAACCTATACCTCAGAACTCACACTCACACTCACACTCACACTCACACTCCTACCGTGACTCATCCGCCGCCACAAATCCTAACGCCTGATTAATTAATTCCGCTTGTTGTTTCACAAATAATGCCGGATATCCTGGAGCCGGCGCCGCCATTGCAGAACGACCCGCATAAAACAAATACACATTTTTCGGCATGCATCTGACAATACGATGACGCGATGCATAAAATGCGCCTTGGTTTTTGGGTTCTTCCTGACACCACACCATTTCTTTTAAGTTCGGATATTTTGCAATTTCTGTTTTTAATGCATCATCGGGAAATGGATACAATTGTTCAATGCGCACGATCGCAATATGATCCACTTTTTCTTCACGCCGTTTCGCTAATAATTCGTAATAAACTTTACCTGCACACAAAACGAGTCGCGTAATTTTTGCATTATCCATTGCATCCATTTCAGAAATCACACATTGAAATTCGCCATTCGATAATTCATCTAAACTCGAAACCGCCATTTTATGACGCAACAAACTTTTGGGTGTCATCACAATTAAGGGTTGACGATAAGCGCGCAATACTTGACGACGCAATAAATGGAAAATTTGCGCTGGTGTTGATGGCACACACACTTGCATATTTTCCTGCGCACACAATTGTAAATAACGCTCTAAACGTGCTGAAGAATGCTCAGGGCCTTGACCTTCAGAACCATGCGGTAACAACATGACTAATCCCGATAAGCGACTCCATTTTTGCCATGCAGAACTGATAAATTGATCGATGATGACTTGTGCGACATTCGCAAAATCACCGAATTGTGCTTCCCACATCACCAATGGTTTTGGATCAGCTGATGAATATCCATATTCAAACCCTAAGGCACCTGTTTCTGATAACAGCGAATCATACATCTGACAATGCGCTTGATTATCAGCGATATGCAACAAGGGCATATAACATTTACCCGTTTTTTGATCGAACAAAGCAGCATGACGATGAAAGAAAGTACCACGACGCACATCCTCGCCTGTGAAACGAACCGGATATCCTTCTGACAATAATGCCGCATAGGCCAATGTTTCTGCGCATCCCCAATCGAGTGGTTGTTCTCCTGCTAACATTTTGACGCGCGATTGCATAATCATCGACACATTACGTTGCAATGTAAATTCAGGTGGCACAAACGTAATACGCTTTCCCAATTCCATTAATTTTTCATATGAAACACGCGTATCAGCAGGCGCTTTCCAATTATTACTTAAATACGGCGCCCAATTTCCTCGGTAGTATTCCAATAGACCATTTTGTGTTAACGCTACAACTGATTTTCCTTCATCTAACCGATCACGATAACGATCAATCATTTGCTGCGCATCGGCAGCGATAATATTTTTTTCTGCGATTAATTGTTCTGCGTACATTGAACGTGGTGTTTTTTTCGTATGAATAATTTGATACATGAGTGGTTGTGTGCAAGTCGGATCATCCGCTTCATTATGACCATGAACACGGTAACACACCAAATCAATCACAACGTCTTTGTGAAATTGCATACGATAATCAAGCGCTAATTTCACCACGCGCACACAGGCTTCCGCATCATCACCATTCACATGCAAAATCGGCACATCAATCATTTTCGCTAAATCGGAACAATAGTGTGATGAGCGTGTATCCAATGGATTGCTGGTAGTAAAGCCAACTTGATTGTTTGTGATAATGTGAATCGTTCCACCGACCGTGTATGCGCGCGTTTGCGACATCGCCAAGGTTTCCATCACGATTCCTTGTCCAGCAAATGCGGCGTCACCATGAATCAATACAGAGAAAGCATAGTCTTTCTTATCAGATGCTGTTGATGCTTCACGAAATATTTTGTGGTCTGAATTCGCGCTTTCACTATAACGTTCTTGTCGCGCACGCGTCGAACCCATCACTACGGTATTAATAAATTCTAAATGCGATGGATTAAATCCTAGTAATAAATGAATGATGCCATAAGGTGTTTGAACGTCACTAAAAAATCCTTTGTGATATTTCACGTCACCAGAGGTGTTGCCATAATCTTTTTTGCCCTCAAATTCTTGAAATAATTCTGCGGATGGTTTGCCCATGATATTCAAGAGCACATTCAAACGTCCCCGATGCGCCATACCAATTAACATCTCACCCACATTTTTTTGGCGTGCATCAGTTGTGAGCATATCTAACATGGGAATTAATGCATCTGCCCCTTCAATGGAAAAACGTTTTTGTCCGGGATATTTCGTATCTAAATATTTTTCCAATCCTTCAGCTTGTGTTAATTTTTCGAGAATTCTTTTTTTCTCATCCTGCGATAATTGCATCGCAGGAATTTTATTTTCAATATAATCACGCAGCCATTCTCTTTCGTCTTCGTTAATTAAATGCGCATACTCAATACCAACCGAACCACAATAAAAACGCTGCAATGTCGATAAAATCTTTTCCAATGTGGCAACGCCATTATTAGGAAATAATTTTCGCGCATCAAAATTCGTGTTTAAATCCGCTTCACCGAGCCCGTGGTGTTTTAATTGTAAACGCACATCAGATTCGACGGGCGCGCTCAGCGGATCAATTTTTGCATTTAAGTGTCCATAGCGACGATACGCGACAATGAGCGCATCAACCGCTGATTGTTTTTGAGGAGACACTGTTGATGCTTGTGCTATGACGCGAGGCGAAGAGGCGCTCATCAATAATGCATCACGCACATCAGCGTGTGATATTTCTGCAGTACCATTGACTTTGGGTAGTGACGAAAAATAATTTCGCCAATGCTCGCTGACATTTTCAGGGTTTTCTAAATACGCTTCATATAATGCTTCAACATAACCAGCGCTATCGCCGGAAAGGTAGGAACTCTGTTCAAATTCGTCAAGGACGGACATACATTAAAACCTCGTAAACAGTGGGAGTGGGAGTGGGAGTGGGAGTGTGAGTGTGAGTAATCAGAGGTACAGTTAAAACCTATACCCACTCACACTCCCACTCACACTCCCACTCACACTCCCACTCATCAAAAGTTGAGATGACGTTTATCACATCTCAATCATTTATTCAGTAATCATTCCCGTCCGTAGTTTTCGAATCGCTTCCGCTGGATTTAATCCTTTAGGACAAACGCTGGTACAATTCATAATCGTACGGCAACGAAATACGCTAAAAGGATCTTTCAAATCATCTAATCTTTTTTTCGTTTGATTATCGCGCGTATCCGCAACAAAACGGTACGCATTTAACAAACCGGCAGGTCCCACATATTTATCCGGATTCCACCAATAGGAGGGACACGATGATGTACAACAAGCACACAGAATACACTCGTACAATCCATCTAATTTTGCTCGATCGGCAGGCGACTGTAATCGCTCTTTTTCAGGCGGTGTATCCGTATTTTGCAAGTACGGTTTAATACGTTTGTATTGATCGAAAAACGGTTCCATATCCACAATCAAATCACGAATGACAGGAAAACCCGGTAATGGCATTAACACAACACGGTCAGGCAAATCATGCAATCGCGTGATACACGCCAATCCATTTTTACCGTTGATATTAATACCATCGGAACCACAAACACCTTCACCGCAGGAACGACGAAAACCAATTTCAGGATGTTTTTCTTTAATCGCTTCCAGCGCATTCAACAACATTTTGCCTTTGATGGTTTCGATATCTAAGTGGTACTCTTTCATCGACGGTTTTTTATCGATCGCAGGGTCGAAGCAGTAGATGGAGAAGGTCATTATTCTTGTTGTGGTAGTAGACATATTCTAGGTTCCTAATTTCTTTGGAAGTGTGAGTGGGAGTGTGAGTGTGAGTGTGAGTGGGAGTTCTGAGGTGTAGTTTAATTATTTCTTCTTTACCGGCATTTGCTGAAATGTCAGGTAAAATAAATGACCAAACTACACCTCAGAACTCCCACTCACACTCCCACTCACACTAAAATCACTCTCTCAACTTCAACGGTATCGGCGCTATATCTTTTGGTTTCATATTCACAGGACGGAAATCGAGTTCACCATCCGCAAAATAAACAGAATGTTTCAACCAATTTTTATCATCCCGTTCCGGAAAATCGTAACGCGCATGCGCACCACGACTTTCTTTGCGCTTCTCAGCCAGTACTGCTGTTGCAATCGCCGTTTCCATCATGTTATCTAATTCAAACATTTCAATACGCGTCGTATTAAAAGCATCGCTACGATCTGCCAATTTTGCTTTTTGTAAACGGTTACGTAACTGTTGTAATTCCATCAATCCTTTTTCCATATGTGTTTCATCGCGAAAAACACCAAAATTATTTTGCATGATTTTTTTCATGTTCGCGCGAATCGCGTAAGGATCTTCGGTTTGCGAGGGATGATGCCAACGTTCATAGCGTGACATCGCGCGATCGATTTCAACTGAATCTTCCACACGATGATCCAAACCTTCTTTTAATTCTTTTTCTAAATACAAACCAATCGCACGACCAAATACCACTAAATCCAAAAGCGAATTCGTACCTAACCGATTTGCGCCATGCACAGATACACACGCACATTCACCCGCAGCAAATAAACCTTCGACCACCTTATCTTTCCCTTTCACGCGCGTGATCACTTGACCATGAATCGTGGTTGGAATACCGCCCATTTGATAATGACAAGTTGGCACGACGGGCACTGGTTGCTTCACGGGATCAATGTTTAAAAATTTACGTGATAATTCAAGAATACCTGGGAGACGTTCATTCAATACCGCTTCGCCCAAATGATCGAGTTTTAATAATACATAATCTTTATCAGGGCCAGCACCACGACCTTCTAAAATTTCAATAATAGAAGAACGTGACACGATATCGCGACAATCCAAATCTTTTAAATGGGGCGAATAACGTTCCATAAAACGTTCGCCTTGACCATTCAATAAATAACCACCTTCACCACGACACCCTTCAGTCATCAATGCACCCACACCTGCGAGACCGGTGGGATGAAATTGCCAAAACTCCATATCCTGCACGGGGAATCCAGCACGCAATACCAGCCCAAGACCATCGCCCGTATTCGTATAGGCGTTCGTTGTGGTTTCAAAAATTCGACCCGCACCACCCGTTGCTAATGCCACCGCACGGGCTTTGAAATAAACCACCTCGCCCGTTTCCATACAAATTGCTATAACACCGGAAACGCCGCCATTGTCAGATTTCACCAAATCCATTGCAAACCATTCATTGAAAAAATGGGTATTGGCTTCGATATTTTTTTGATAAAGGGTATGTAACATGGCATGACCGGTACGATCTGCCGCTGCGCATGTGCGTCTTGCTAATTCGCCACCAAAATCACGGGTGTGCCCACCAAAAGCACGTTGATAAATTTTACCGTCATCCAAGCGCGAAAAAGGCAATCCCATGTGTTCTAACTCGATGACAGATGCCGGCGCTTGCTGACACATATATTCAGCCGCATCTTGATCCGCCAAACAATCAGATCCCATCACAGTGTCATACATGTGCCATTCCCATTTGTCGGGAACAACATTACCCAGTGCTGCAGCAATACCACCTTGCGCGGAGACAGTGTGTGAACGCGTGGGATACACTTTGGAAATAACAGCGACTTTTTTACCACTTTGCGCCAGTTGTAATGCAGCGCGCATGCCTGCACCACCTGCACCGACAATGACGGTATCGAATTCTTTTACTTTTAAATTATGTTCCATGATAGCTCACAATTATTTTTATAATTATTTTTATTTTTATTTTTATTTTTATTTTTATTTTTATTTTTATTTTTTATAATGTCTGCAAAACGCACTTGTTTTCGCAAGACTCCAGTCTCGCTTCACGCGTGCTTCTGTGGGATTACTTTTCTCTTACTCGCTTCGCTCGTGACAGATCTAGTCGAAAGTGGTTATCCCCAAAGCGCATCTAAGCACCATGCCATGTAACTCAACAATGCTAAAATAAGCAGTATTTCAAGCAATAAACGCACGGCGCCATTTTTTACGTAATCTGTGAAAACCGTCCACAATCCAATCCATGCATGCCATAACACGGCGATTAATACGACGATGGTTGCGATTTTCATTGCCACATGAGAAAACAAGTCGCTCCAAATGGTATAATCCATCGGCACATGAGAGAAAAAAAAGACAGTTAAAAAGACAGCATACACACCAATCAAAACCGCGCTGACACGCTGCACAATCCAGTCAAAAAAACCGCGACAATTGCCGCCTGTGCTTCTTAGCATAACCAGACTCCTGCAAAAATCATCACAATCACTCCCAAAAACATGACCAAATATGCCGTAACACGGGCTGTTTCTAACGTTTCGGCTATCCCACAATCCATCAACATGTGTCTAATGCCCGCAAAAAAATGAAAAGCAACCGCAGAAATAAGAACCCAGAGAAGAAATCTCACCTCAGGCAGTGCCAAAGTAAGGTGTAGATGCGTAAACGTTATTTGAGACTGTAATGAGGTGTGCAACAAATAAAGCGCTAAAGGTAATAACAAAAACAACAAAACACCGGATACGCGATGCATAATTGACACGATCGCCATCGGCGGAAATTTCATCCGCGTTAAATCTAAGTGGACTGGTCTCGATTTTGTATTCACTGTATTTTCCATCAAATTAGTACTGGTTTCCCCGGCTTGATCACGGGTATTTAATTTAGTCGCATTATGCCACGATGATAGTGAGCAGCGCAATTCAGATCAAAAAAGCGCGAAAATTATAGCCAGAAAATTTTTGAAAAACAAATTGTTGCCTTTGTTCAAATTTCTATCAGGCCACACAATCAAAAACCGATTCGCTATATTTTTTCGACGTGCTAACATATGTCTAGCACACTGAATCCAAGCCTAATTAGGAACGTGCAGAAAATTTAATAACGCCATTATTCAAGAAGGAATCATGTCAAAAAAAACAGCAACTTTATCATTTGACAATCAATCAGTTGAGCTACCTATTTACCCCCCCACATTAGGTTTTGATGTCATTGACATTAAAACATTAGGCAAGCAACAACATTTCACGTTTGATCCCGGCTTTTATGCCACAGCTGCCTGTGAATCAAAGATTACCTATATCGACGGTGATGAAGGCGTTTTACTCTATCGCGGCTACTCCATCGATCAACTGGCCTCACAGTGTGATTACACCGATGTTTGTTATTTGTTGGTATACGGCGAACTCCCTGACGCTGCTCAAAAAAATGCATTTGAATCAAAACTACAAGAAGCGGCACCCGTCTGTGATTTCACCAGAAATTTTTTCTCAGGCTTTCCACGCGATGCACATCCGATGGGGATTTTACTCGGCGTCATCGGCGGATTATCTACCCGCAAGGGCAATGCCTGTGATATTAAAAAACCCGAAGACCGTGAAAACGCAGTGATTCGCCTAATCGCAAAGGTACCCGTCATTGCGGCAATGGCATACAGACACAACGAAGATAAACCTTTTATCGCGCCACAAAAAAATCTCAGTTATACCCAAAACTTTTTACATATGTTATTTGGCGATGACAGCAAAGCCAACAATCCGATTTTAGTACAGGCAATGGATCGTATTTTCACCCTGCATGCAGACCACGAACAAAACGCATCAACATCCACGGTACGCATGGCTGGCTCTACAGGGACACACCCTTTTGCAGCAATCAGCGCAGGTATTAGCGCCTTATGGGGCGCAGCGCATGGCGGTGCCAATGAAGCCTGCTTAATGATGCTAAAACAAATTGGCGATGAGTCGCAGATAGAAAAATATATTGAGAAAGCGAAAGATAAAAATGATCCATTTCGTTTAATGGGATTTGGTCATCGTGTGTATAAAAGTTATGACCCTCGGGCAAAAGTAATGCAAAAAACCTGTCACGATGTATTGGAAGCACTCAATAAACATAATGATCCTTTGTTTAAACTGGCCATGAAACTCGAAAAAATCGCACTCGAAGATCCTTATTTTATCGAGAAAAAGCTTTATCCCAATGTTGATTTTTATTCAGGTATTACATTAAGTGCCATGGGTATTCCAGCGAATTTATTCACTGTTATTTTTGCTCTGGCGCGTACCGTTGGCTGGGCGAGTCATTGGTTTGAAATGATGAATGAAGCGGATCACCCGTTGTATCGCCCTAGGCAATTGTATACAGGTTCAAAGCAAAGAGATCTGTTGTAAGGGAGAACTTTCTTGAATCTCAAAAAATATCAAAAGAACGTAAAACGTCCGCCGCACTCGATTTGGCGAAATCCGATTCACTTCATCGCATGCGGATTTGGCTTTGGCACATTTCCTTGGTTTCCAGGCACAATTGGCACGCTCGTCGCAGTGCCACTCGCCATGACGTTATCACGCACATCCCTGTGGTTTTATATTCTCGCTTGTGTCGTATTTTTTGGGGTAGGTGTTTATTGCTGCGGCATTACCAATCGTGATTTTGGAACAGATGACCACCCTGCTGCCGTGATTGATGAAATAGCGACATTTCCCATCGTAATGATCGCTGTACCAATGACTTGGTATTATTTACTGATTGGATTTTTATTATTTCGTTTTTTTGATATTGTCAAACCCGGCCCGATTCGCTGGGTCGATAAAAATGTTCATAATGGATTCGGTGTGATGCTGGATGATTTATTAGCAGCACTTTGTACGTTTTGTATATTACAAATTATTTTAGTCACGACACGCTTCTTTGGTTGAACAAGGTTTGTTATCATAGCCTACTTTAAAAGCGAAGATAGGATGCTTCACTTTTCGTCTTGAAATTTCTCCTACCAACAACAGGGACGACCGATGCTAATTGAAAAAAACTTTATACATTCTGGGGATCGACTCAGACGCGCAAGAATTCTTGCAGGTATTGCAACACGCCGTGAATTTGAAAAAAAATATCAAATCAGTGCCAATACATTACAAGGCTGGGAACAAGGTAAAAATCCGCTTTCTAAAAAAGGCGCAAAGCGGATCATCGAAGCATTGAAAATCGAAGGTCTTATCTGTTCTTTGGAATGGCTCATGCACGGCACCGGTGTACCGCCTCGCCCATTTGAAATGAGTAGCATTGATTTTGTCACAGAAACAGATATGAGAACTTTTTTCTCAGAAGCCAATCTTCAAGAGGAACAAGCGATCTATCAAGAACTACAAACATTCAAATCCCATAATCCCAATGCCATCATCATCACGATTTCAGACGATGCCATGGAACCGCAATTTCACACGGGCGATTATGTTGGCGGGATTCGTCTTTCCAAAACAGAAGATATTCAAGTGTATCTAGGGCAACCCTGCATTGTTGAATTGGCGGACCACACCATTTTGCCGCGATACATTCATGCCGATAATGAGTCAGGCACATACACATTGTCTTGTACAAACTTCCAATCCAAATTTGCGCCACTCAATATTTTTAATGCGAGAATCATTAGCGCAGCACCCATTTTGTGGCATCGACGGAAGCTACATCGGTCGTGATCCAGAAGCTTGAGGTCGGAACCGCGCACGAAGCAGCGTAGCTGCGCAGTAAGCGGATAACAGCAAAACAAGGCACACAAGTTTCGTCCTAATTACGACACGTTGGATATTTTCAGACTCCTGACCGCTTAGTTCGCCAGGGCTATCCCATTTAAATTTATTGTTGAGCGTGATACGAAGTTGATGGAAGCAAGAGCGATAGCGACTGCAACGTATGTTTAGAGCGCAGTATGTCGTTAGACACGATTTTTGCAAAGCAGCGTTCATTTCATACGTTGCAGTCGCTATCGCTCTTGCTTCCATTCATTGCTAATGACGTTCGGAGTACAATCAAAATTATAATGGAACAGCCGTGCTTAGTTCGCTGCGCTGTCTGTGCGGTTCCGAGATTTTATGCTAGGCAGCATGGCGTTTAAAACACCATTGACAAATTTGTACCCTTCCACAGAGCCAAACTCTTTCGTCAACACGATGGCTTCATTGATCACCACTGCATGGGGCACTTCGGGGCGATGTGTTAACTCAAACACTGCCAATCGTAAAACGGATAATTCTACGGGGTTTAATTGCGAAATCGGACGATCCAAAAATGGCGTCATAGACTCATCAATTGTCTCGTTATGTTTTAATGTACCAAAAACCAGCGCACGAAAATAATCGAGATCGATGTTTTTTTCCTCACGCAAATGATCTCGGATAAATTCTTGCAATAAAATCTCAATCGCTTCTTCTGAAAAATGCCATTGGAATATGGCTTGCATTGCATAAGCACGGGCTTGATGGCGTTTATTGGGTTTTTTTTCGCCTGCACTAACGTTTGGCTTTTGAGGTTTTTTATCTAAATTCATGGGTCACACTTCTTTGACAGACTTAGTTCTATAGGGCGCGCTTGCTAACGCGCGCGCTTCTTTTCGCACTTAACACACGTCGATCCAACTCACATCAATTTTTGTATCTCTTCATGAAATGCATTAATATCCTGAAAACTGCGGTAAACAGAAGCGAATCGCACATAAGCGACTTGATCCATCGCGCGCAATTCATCCATCACCCATTCACCCAATAACTGTGAACTGATTTCCCGCTCGCCCGCAACACGCACATTTTTTAAAATGCGGCTCATGGCCGCATCTACTTGTGCCGTGCTGACCGGCCTTTTTTCCAATGCACGTAACATACCCGCTTTTAATTTTTCAATATCAAATGTAGAACGCTCACCATCCCGTTTAATTACGCGTGGCAACGAGCACTCTGCGGTTTCAAAGGTCGTAATACGCCCGTTACACGCCACACATTCACGACGACGACGCACTTGAGAACCATCATCCGTCAATCGTGAATCGATCACTTTTGTGTCTGATGTGTTGCAAAAGGGGCAATGCATGGGATAGTTATCCGTTATCAGTTATCACCACAAGTAACTTTAAAAATTTTATAAACACACAACCATTTAAAACGTCGATAGACTAAACTACACCTCCGATATACCTGATCACAGATAACGGATACCTCACTTATAAACCGGAAACCTTCCACAAAGCGCAATCGCAGCTGCTTTCACGCGCGCCAAAACAACGTCATCACTCAAATCATCTAAAATATCCACAATCCAATTCGCTACCATGTTGGCTTCATCCACGCGAAATCCGCGTGTGGTCATCGCAGGACTGCCAATACGCAACCCACTTGTGATAAATGGCGAACGCGTTTCACCGGGAACTGTGTTTTTATTCAACGTCATATGTGCATGACCTAAACGAATTTCTGCATCCTTTCCTGTTATCGTTTTGTTCAACAAACTCACTAAAAATAGGTGGTTATCCGTACCGCCTGAAACAATATCGTACCCTCTGTTTTGTATAACCGATGCCATTGTACGCGCGTTATCAAGCACTTGTTGTTGATACGCTTTGAATGACGGGTCTAACGCTTCTCGAAACGCCACCGCCTTCGCTGCAATGACATGCATCAAGGGACCACCCTGTGTACCAGGAAACAGGGCTGAATTCAATTTTTTTTCTAAATCAGGATTGGATTTTGCTAAAATCAATCCACCTCGGGGGCCCCGTAATGTTTTGTGGGTCGTCGATGTGGTCACATCTGCAATATTCACAGGAGAAGGATACAATCCCGCCGCGACCAATCCTGCCACATGTGCCATATCACACATCAGGTACGCACCCACCGTATCCGCAATTTCTCGCAATAATTGCCAGTCGACGATGCGCGAATACGCTGAAAATCCGCCCACCAATACTTTGGGTTTATGTGTTTTAGCTAATGTCAATACTTGATCGTAATCAATGTAGCCCTTTTCATTTAATCCATAGTGAACCGCTTGATAAATTTTGCCGGAAAAGTTTACTTTGGAGCCGTGCGTTAAATGGCCGCCATTCGATAAATCCATTGCTAACAAAGTATCACCAGGTTCCATCAACGCAGCATAGGCTGCTTGATTGGCCTGAGAACCGGAATGCGGCTGCACATTAGCATAGGCAGCAGCAAATAATTGCTTTGCACGATCAATCGCCAAATTTTCAGCCACATCGACAAACTCGCAACCCCCATAATACCGTTTCGCAGGATAACCTTCTGCGTACTTATTAGTGAGGACAGAGCCTTGCGCCGCTAATACATCAGGGCTCACATAATTCTCAGATGCAATCAATTCGATGTGATCTTCTTGACGTTGCTGTTCATCCAAAATTGCTTTCCAAAGTTCAGGATCCCTGTCAACGATATTTGTGCGTGACGCAAGCATAAAAAATCTCCGTGTTAGCTGCCTGGTGTCGCACTTCCGGGTTGAACCGTAATCGATTGTGGATTTTGCGCTTGAAAAACAGCCAAAATACCCATTGGATCACTCAAAGGCGCCCACCAAATATACCCATAACTATCGGTGTACAATGTTATTGTCGCCGTAGCATCGGGTGATGTGGGTACTCTACCTGATGGAAACGCGGCATGATAGGTTTTACTCATGTAGAGATTAATTGTGCCTGTTGTTGCGTTACAGGTGCCGGCCTTGCCAGTATACGGAGAAGTACAAGGCGTTCCGTTGGTTGTGGGGATAGCTGGCGCGAAGAAGCTCAGCGGCGTAGAAACACCGGAAACGCCAATGCTACTTCCGCCTTGCGGCGTGTAAGTCAAGAACATAAATGGGTTCGATGCACTCACAGGTACACCTGTACTCATCGTTGTTTTAATCACGAAAAAGTTACGCTTCGGACTCACTTGTGAAGGCGTGACTGTTAATGCCATTAAGGGATTTTTATCTTTGGCAATTGAGCCATCTGCATTCAACACAAAGCTAACGGCCAATGGACTTTTCGCATCACGAAGAGGAAAAGTTGAACCGCCGCCCGATGAAGTCGCATCTTGTGAATACAATATGCCAAAGTATTTTGAAATATTGGTTTGGAAGGTATCTGCATTCCACGTGCCATCACTCAAATCAAACCCCCAAGTGGGCGTTTTCGAAAAATCAGATGCGTGCTGACCATCCCCCGAACCTGCGTATTGATAATATTGCACGCTACGGAAATAAGCAGTCGCCGATGTAAAATCGGTCTTAGGTGGCGTACCTGACCATCCAGAACCGGAATAGGGATTGGTTGTGCCATTTAATTGACTGTTGGGAACACCTGCGGCCGCTTGGAATGCAACATAGTTCGCTAAATTAATGGAAACTTCTCCCAATTGATCCGCCAAACTCGTATCCGCCCAAGTCACTGTGCCTTGGGGTGCTTGTGTTCCAGACGCGGCCATGGAAGGAAAATCGGGATTGGTCGTTGTGTTTTTGTATTCAATCACAGGAATAGCACCATCAATGTCGGTACCCACATTGATATAATACGCAACCCGTGTGGGTGTCCAAACAATGGTGAACGTATTAAGCGTGTCATAGGGCGTAAAAGTGCCCGTGCCGGGAAACACATATGTTTCATTATTCAGCGACATCGCAGTTGAAGATGTCACTGCAGAAGATCCATCAAGACCCGCTAATTTGAAAATATAACTGTAATTGTAAGGCGTACCGACACCGGGTAAAGTCACGGGAATGGTCGAATTTCCCGTGGGCATGCGCCACCAATTCAGCGCAACCATTTGCAGAGGAGAGCCTGCCGGAGTTGCGGCTTGCGGCGGTGAAGTAGTCACCGCTGTCAAAGGATATTTCCAAATAGAGGCTTGATTCCAACCGGCATTCGGCGCTATGCCACCGACGCTAAATCCAGGTCCCGTTGTTTGTACTGCACCCGCAAAATTCATCAAATTAGCGGGAATTTGATTATCAGGATTATTGTTTGGATTTTGCGCAACCATCCACAAGTTATAGTATTTTTGCATGTCAGCAAATACGGCATCATCGGTCATCACTTTACCTTCCACCCATTGCACTAAACTGGGGAGAATCTGACCGCTCGTCATCGCACTCCAATTCAACGTAGAGCCATAATACGTATGCCCAAAACCTGATGTGTTATAAAGCACATAGGCATTTTGAGTCGCTTGTGTGTAAGGCACAAATTCGACGTCAAATTCATTCCAACGCCAGAGTTGTGCAATTTCAGGTGCCGCACCCGGTGCAGGTGCATCAGAATACAGCCAGAAAGTGGAACATGTGGGACCATCAGCTGCTTTCATTTTGACAACAAACATACCGTAACCAAATTTTCGCGTTGATTTCATTTGCGCGCTCAAATAGTCGCCATAGCGTGCACTCTTACAATACCCATTGCTGATTCCCGCACAGCCGGGTAATGGCGTTAGACTTGTGATGTTAATCGTTGCGGGAACACTGACAGTGCTAGTAGCCTGGCACGTAGACGCAGGATCAATTTGAACACCACCAGGTCCATTATCCAAAACAAGCGCACAGGTGTTCTGACTCGCGTCCGACAGTGTCAATGTCACGGGTGTTGTGCTCAGAGGAACATTGCATGCCACCGCATTGGCATTGGGCAAGGACACCGTGCAGGCCCCCGTCACAGAGATCGGAAAATCACCCATCACCGTGGGATTTAAATAAATCGGCATACTGGCAAACATGCCCGTCACAATAAACGTGGGGGTTGCACCGCCGGAACTGATCGCAATGCAGGTCGTCGATGGATCTAACGTAACCGTATTGCCGCTCTTTCTCATTACCAACGCACATGTTTTTCCATTACTGTCCGTGAGTGTCGAGGTCGTAGTGACCGCTGAAATACTGCAACTTATCGCTCCTGCGGTACTTGAGCTAAACGACCCTGGACATCCACCCGTCACTGTCACAGGGAAACTCAGCGCATTACCCTGGCTGATGTATACTTGAACACCGGGCGGTGGCGGTGGTGTAAAACCAGAAACGATAATCGTACCGCCAGAGTTTGTCGCATTACAGGTAGTTGAAGCAAGGACATTGCCTGCCGCACCGAGATTAACAATGCAGCTTTTAGCAGTAGGGGTAGATGAATCCGTGAAATTAAAGGTTGCTGTTGAAGCGGTATAAGTACAAGGCTGAGCGCCCGGGGAAGTCTCAAATGTGTAGCTACAGGTTCCCGTCATTGTAATGGGAAAGCCCGTTGTAACGGTAGGTAGGACATAGACCTGTATTGCCAATACCGACGATGTCATAACCAACAGAATAAAACCAAGCAACCAACGAAAATGTTTCATAAAATAACCCCATGAATGTTCATTCTAGGGGTAAGTATAGTGCATTAATTTCAACTTATTGTTTTGGATGGGGCAATTTCGTGCATCGACGGTGCCTTCATAATACATCTCCTTCAATATCTTCTTTATTGGTTAATTGTAAAAATTGTGTTTCATACTCTATCGAATCATTCAGTGTTCACCAATGATTTTTTGCGAGGAATAACGTCTTTGGCTGTGACGACATCTGCAGGTCGTAACACCTTGTCATTGCGTTGATAACCTTTTCGACAAATGTCCAAAATAGTGCCTGGTGTCGTATCGGACAATAATTCTCGCGTTTCCACCACGCGTGCTTTGCCAACTTCAACTTGATTATTTGGAAAGGTAATTTCAGAGACGTCGTGTGAAGTCAAAATATTTCGCAGCCGTTTTTCTATTTTTTTAATGACAACATTCTGATCAAGTGGAGAATTTGATTGTATGGACCCCGCCACTTACTAAAGGCTTCTAAAAGAGCCAGAATGAAAAGTGTTAACAATCATTCAAATTCAATGGAGGGGTCCAATGAGCAATATTAAAGTATTAGGTATCGATTTGGCAAAGGATGTTTTTCAATTGCACGGTGCAGACGCAAAAGGAAAACAGGTGTTGAGCAAACGATTAAACAGGCAAACATTGGCTGAATATGTAACACAACTGCAACCTTGCTTAATTGGTATCGAAGCATGCATGGGTGCTTTTTATTGGGCAAGAGTTTTTAAGAAAATGGGGCACACAGTAAAAATAATGGCGCCACAATTTGTAAAACCTTATGTGATGGCAAATAAAAATGATCGCAATGATGCTCGCGGTACCAAGATCAATGCCGATTACAGTTGCCATATATTTTCCTTTTTTTAACAGAGGGGAGGGGTTAATTGAAGAGGAATGTTATCCGAATGAATGAGATAAATTCAATGAAAATATGCAAGGACTAAGCAAGAAATGGGGTGTTGTGTAAGCAGTGATGTTTATGTACATTCAAATTATAGACGCAATATCGCGATACCCACTAACAACACGTAAAATTTCAATGGGTTTAACGGAATTGTAATTGAAATATGTTTTTGTGATAAATAAGATGCCAAAATTGATCACGAATTCGACATTGGGTGACAACTAGATCAGAAAATGTTTTGCCACCTTAGTCTGACTACCGAGCTGTAGCGCAATTAGACAGCCCCCAATGCCGCTTGCAATCGATCGACTGCAATAATTTCCATACCATTGACAGTGGATTTAGGTGCATTCCCTTTCGGTACGATGGCTTTTTTAAATCCATGTTTGGCTGCTTCGCGAATGCGTTCTTGACCGCTGGGTACCGGACGAATTTCGCCAGATAAACCAATCTCACCAAACACAATTAAATCCGAGGCAAGCAGCTTATTTTTCAAACTGGAAATCACAGAAAGAATAATCGCTAAATCAGCGCTGGTTTCCATCACACGCAAACCACCCACGACATTGGCAAATACGTCTTGATCGTAAGTCACAATGCCCGCATGTCGGTGCAATACGGCTAATAACATGGATAAACGATTATGATCTAACCCTACCGTCACGCGGCGGGGATTTGCTAAATGACTTTCATCCACGAGTGCTTGCACTTCTACCAGTAAGGGACGACTGCCTTCCCACACAACCGTGGTGACATTGCCAGGAACGGCTGCTTGATGCCCTGACAAAAAAATAGCGGAGGGATTAGCCACTTGTTTTAATCCGGTTTCGGTCATTGCAAAAATACCAACTTCATTGACAGCGCCAAAACGATTTTTGACGGCGCGAATCACGCGATAACGCGAATCACTTTGTCCTTCAAAATACAGCACCGCATCAACCATATGTTCTAATACGCGCGGTCCTGCAATCGTGCCATCTTTGGTCACATGACCAATGATAAATAAAGCGATCCCTTTTTGTTTAGCATACATCACGAGTTTTGCAGCACTTTCTCGCACTTGTCCCACACCGCCCGGCGCAGCCGGCAATAAATCCGTATACAGTGTTTGAATGGAATCAATCACCATAATTTTTGGTTGAAAATTTTCGGCGTTCATTAATATTTTTTCGACGTTGGTTTCTGCCAGTAATGAGAGATTTTCAAGCGGTAAATGCAGACGTTTTGCGCGCATCGCCAATTGTTGCAATGATTCTTCACCCGTCACATACAGAGGACGATGCGTTTTTGACATATGCGATAAAATTTGTAATAGAATTGTCGATTTTCCAACACCGGGATCACCGCCAATTAATACCGCGGAATCAGACACCAAACCACCACCCAAAATTAAATCAAATTCATCTAACCCTGATTTAATACGTGATTGTGTTTCAATTTTAACATCAGCAATCGCTGTAATTTCCGATAAAATACCAACAAAACCCGCCATGCGGGGATTTTGATTTTGTGCTTTTGGATTTGTAAGTGCGACTTCTTCAGAAATGGTATTCCATTTTTGACACTCACTGCATTGGCCTTGCCATTTGTTATATTGCGCATCGCAGTGTTGGCAGGTGAAGATGATTTTGGTTTTGAGGGTACTCATGCTAACGCGCCTTATGATGAACTAATATGACAATTACTACAAAGATCTTTTGTAAAAGTTATTTCGTGCACGTTCCCTATCATTGTAGACGCGCAAATTCCTTCGCAAAATACGTGATAATAAAATCAGCACCGGCACGTTTGATCGATAACAAACTTTCTCTCATCGCTGCATCGTGATCAATCCATTTTTTTTCGGCCGCCGCTTTAATCATTGCAAATTCACCGCTGACTTGATAAGCCCCCAGCGGCATTTCAGGAAATGCTTGTTTCATGCGATAAACAATATCCAAATAATTTTGCGCGGGTTTGACCATCAACATGTCCGCACCTTCCAGCGCATCCAATTCTGCTTCTTTTAAGGCTTCATTCGCATTAGCAGGATTCATTTGATAACTTTTGCGATCACCGAATTGCGGCGCACCTTCCGCCGCCTCACGAAAAGGCCCATAAAAACAAGATGCATATTTCACAGCATAACTTAAGATAGGAATATCCTGAAAATGTGCGGCATCCAATCCAACGCGAACCGCTTGCACCATGCTATCCATCATGCCACTCGGCGCAATAATATCAGCCCCTGCTTTTGCGTGTGAAATAGCTTGTTTTGCAAGCAATTCAAGGGTTTTATCGTTGTCGACACATTTTTTGTCAGCATCCCACACACCACAATGTCCATGATCGGTGTATTCACAAAAACACAAATCCGTAATGACTAAAATCTCAGGCGCTGTTTTTTTAATAAAACGAACGGCCTCTTGAATGACGCCTTGATCATCCCACGCACACGATCCGATCGCATCTTTTTTGGCTGGAATTGCGAATAAAATAACCGCAGGAATTTTTAACGCTTGAATTTCAGTGATTTCTGCAGGTAACTGATCAAGACTCAGTTGAAAATGTCCAGGCATGGATGCGATGGGATTTTTAATATGATGTCCCGCTTTGATAAATAGCGGTAAAACAAGATCGGAAACGGTGACGGTGTTTTCTTGGACAAATTGTCTTAAGGCGGGGGTTTTTCGAAGGCGACGCATTCGGATCATAGGAATATCCTGGAGTGTGAGTGTGAGGGATCAGTGTGAGTGTCTGAGGTATAATTAAGTAATTTATATACTCTAATTTTACTACTGTTATGTTTTTAATATATAGCAATATTCATTCACTCACACTGATCCCTCACACTCACACTCCCACTCATTACGATTTAATCTTCCACGAACCATCCGGTTGTCTGCACGCTTTTCCATAGGCTTTTTTCACTTCGCCACCGATAGTCACTGTCGTTTGGTATTCACGACAATAATGGTTCTGTGCCTTATAAACACGCACAGGTCGAACGGTATATGTCACAGGTTGTCCGTTAGGGCCTGCTTTATCACTGGTCCACGACGCTTGTTGATTCACCGGGGTATTCACAATCGCACTTTGCATATTGATTTGATCTTGTCTATCCATGTATTGACCGATTTGGTTACCCACAATGCCACCCACCAACGCACCGCCGATAGCACCAGCCACTTGATTGTGGAATATCGCGGTCCCAAGCAAACCACCCGCAATCGCACCCGCCGCCGTTGACCCAGGCACATTATTTCCGGGTGTACACCCCGCCATATCAAATGCCATTACAGCAATCACGCCAGCCACTAACCAATTTCTCATATATTCTTCTCCTAGGTCAGAAATGTGTAGGAATCTTACCCGTGTTCTTTTCTGCATGCAATATGCGGATTTTCACGGCAAAAAGGGGTAAACTGCTTTGGAACTCACCTCTTGTCTGCATGGAGCAAACTATGAAATCTCTCACCGAACAGCTGTTTACCTACAAACAACAACATACCAACAAAATCAATCGGTTAACACATTATGTCGGCGTTCCTGCCATTATTTTTTCCCTACTGATTTTACTCAATTGGATCAGTATCGATATCGCGACGAAATGGCAAATTTCTTTTGCCTGGATTTTTTTAATTGGCACGCTCATTTATTATTTTTTTCTGCAAGTCCGTTTGGCTATTGTTGCAACCATCATTATGATTCCGATCACTGCTATCGCCGTTTGGATCGCGAGGCCTTCACCCACATCGGTCAGTGCCACTTTATTTTTTATTTTATTTATTGGTGGGTGGATTTTGCAATTCGTCGGTCATTTTTTTGAAAAACAAAAACCCGCTTTTTTCTCCAGCACTTCACAATTATTAATTGGGCCGTTATTTGTAATCATCGAGGCACTGGAAGCGTTAGGTGTTGCACATTATGTCATGAAAGTATCGCGTGACAATAAAACACATGATTAACTTCATTCACATCCTTGCGGGTGTTAGTTTTTTAGGCATTATGATTGCCTCTTTTTTTTATATTACGAATAGCATTCATCAAAAAGATCCAGCACTCAGGTGTTGCCATTGTACTGATACCCGTCCCTTATACCACGCGCGCAACGCATCTAATTTACGCTGTGTTTCAGGCCTTGTTATGTTATCTAACGGTGATGATGCTTGCGTGTCATACTGAATCGCTAATGGCACCAGCGTGCTGGTATTATCAAACCAATCTTGAATGACGATGTTTATTGATCGTGGTCCATACGCACTGATATATCCTGTGAGCCAGCCATTTAATGCTTGGTTTACTGGTATTTCGTAGTTCTGAATGGAACTTGGATACCAGAATGGATTAATAATGCCATTAATAATTTGATTGGTTCCCGGTGTTTGTATGGCTTGCAGTACAAAAAAATTTTGTGCAGATGCATGGATTTTGTGCCACATCGCCATCTCAACATCTAGTGTGTTTTTTAGATCGGCTACATTGGTTTTATTGGGCCACGGCGAATTAATAGTGCTTTGATGCCACAAATAATGCGCTGCAAATTGTTGCAAAGCGGGATCAGTGATCGGTTGATTTGTATCCATTAAAATAATCACATTATGTTTTGATTGGCGCAGTGTACCGATGGTATCTGTTGCGTGATAGGTGTTGGGAATGGCATTGGTGCCAAGTTGGTCGCTGAGTAGTTGCAACAGCTGCGCTTCGTCAGCTGCATTATTCACGTTATAAATATGATTAATATCAAGCACAATAATTTCACTCGGATTATTTGTCACGAATTGATTTATTTGTTGCAACGCATCGCTGAGGTTAACGCTGACGAGCGCATGACATAACACCATATGTGTTTGAAAGTAACAGACACGAAAATCTAAATAACGAATGCCGTTGTTGAGTTGATCTGTAATAGCGTAAGGTTGCGTTTTTGACCAACCAGCGACAATCATTTGTACGAGCGAGGGAGGTAAAATATTGCTAATTTGCTCGATCCAGAGGGGCAGCGGATCATCACTGCTTAATGAAAATTTTGAGGCGTCGTTAATCGCATACGTGCCTGAATCATGCGTGCCTGGAATGATGAGTTGATTCATGATGCGATTGCTAGGGATTTGTGACATCCAGTTTCTACTGTCTGCGAACGTGGTGAGTGAAAGCGCTGTTAAGGTCGCACAGAGGAGTAATCTACTTGTCATGACTCTGGATCGGGTCTGACTCATGGTTTAAAATCATCATCAGCGCTGGGACCACCATTGTTTAGATGAACAAAATCATTACCCCTTGAAGCGGAGTTCGGCGACACGGTAGGTTTAAAAAATAACCCCCCGCTCCCCCTTTCCTGCCCACCTATCATGTCTGTATAACCTTGTCCATTATTATGACGTGACACTAAATCGGTGATTACTTTTTTTTGTTGATGCTGTTCACATATTTTTTGTATGTCGTCTGGTACTACACCTCGGTTGTTTTTAGTTATAATATATTTCAAGTCACCAAAGTCTTTCGAATTAATAACAGCGTGAAAGGTTTTGATAAGATGAGTAGCCATTTCAGAAGTTAAATCACGATAATGACGATCCAGTAGATAGGAGACTATTTCACAGTTCTCAATAGTTAACGACAGTACAGCGGTATTTGCCGCCTCTGTCTCCTCTTTAAAATTCAAGATTGCAAGAAATGCGTATTTACTGTAACTATCGAGCGATTTAAGATGATTAATAAGCGGCTGAAAAAATTCTTTAAGTAAGTTATTAGGCGAGAGACTGATCAGAAAATTAATTCGTTGCCAGTTTTCATTTGCTATCGCCTCCCTCATATACGCATCAAGAGACTCATCATTCAAATCAATGTCATAATGTTTAGAGATATAATTTTTGTTGTGAATTCTTCGTGCTTCATCAATTTCAGGGAAGATAAATGACAGTTGTTTTTCAGGGAAAGCATGCAAAGACACTGATGTTCCAAATAGCGGATTTTCAGTTTCCACTATTTTTTTAGCGCCTTCGTTCTGTAGTATCCCAGGAATAAAAACAGGATCAACGTGTGTGGGTCTTCGACTAACAAGATTATATTTCATAAGCCCATCCAGTGGATTGGATGTAACGAGGTGGTCTGCGCGCGGAAAAACATAGCGCGAATCATCTCTTGTAACTTGAGATTTCATTGTTTTCATGCCGTGCGAAAAACCATGATCTGCGCAAATTTCTACGCATTGTGTAAACCGACCCGCATTAAAAACGCTTAAGTTGGTTGCAAGTTGAGACGAGCCTTCGAGAGTTTCAAATTCATACATGGATTGACTGGTGCCTTGAAAAAATAACTCAAGATTTGGATATTGCGCATCCGTAAAGCAGCTAGTGGTTGCTTTGTTAAAAGCATTAATAACAGGAGGATTTCCGCATTGCACATGAATTGCGATATTGAGCAGTTTGTCGCCCTGCTGTACCGCAAATGTAGCCAACAACAAATGGAAATTTTTGGGTGAATTTTCAGCAAGCGTTACAATTTCTTTCATAAGCCTGTCAAATTCATGTGGCTTTAACGGTTTGTTTGTATAAAAAGAGGCTTCGCTGGTGGCCAACCGTGTAAAATGATTTTCAAATTCTTTCTTTAAGCTTCCTTTGTCATCACAGTATTTAAGATGTTCTTCTTTTGCCTTATTTGCTAAATGCGCAATGTGACCGGCTAATCTGTCAACAACATCGCCATCAGAAATGTCTTTCTTGTTAAATTCCCCGTCTGACTTAGCGCAAACCGCCAAGACATCTTGCATGTAGATCTGCTGCGCATCATTTCTATGACTACGTTCAAGATATGCAAGTTTTTCATTCAGATTAGGCATCATTTATCTCGATTGGTTGTAACTCCCACTGACATCTAAGGAGTTAAGCACACAATAACTTTTACAATTTAACCACTTTAGGTCTTATTTTATAGTTCCATTCGCCATGGAATATATCTTCCATAATTTCCCGTGTTTTTAACGCCTTTACCGTTATAATAAAGTGACCCCCTTGTCTAGACCAACGATTTAAAAATTTATCAGAGACATTAGCCCTTTTATTTTAATAAAAAACTGTTGTTGTAT
>Ga0155584_1062_pt1 | contig 40120 bp, 13 predicted proteins | sample RifCSPhighO2_12_FD_107241 | JGI IMG/M metagenome (GOLD analysis project Ga0155584, IMG submission 107241) | Gammaproteobacteria bacterium RIFCSPHIGHO2_12_FULL_40_19
ACCATTACTGCGCTAGATATCAGTGCGGTGACAACTGCCGGCAACAAAGTTTATATCGGTGGTACTGGTGCTGTGACATTAACAGCAGCTGCAACCAACTTATTTTTAACTGACGGTGTGGCTACTAATGTCACTGTTAACGCCACTGCAACAACCGATACCATCACCGGCGGCACAGGCAATGACACCCTCACAACAACCGATGCCAATTTTGCTGCAGCAGATACGTATGCGATGGGAACTGGCACAGATACGATTATTTTCAGCACTGCAGCAACGATAGCCAGTGCAGAACTCGCAAATAAAACCGGCATTGAAGCCATTCAATTCAATGCGGCGGGAAATACAGCGGTACTGTCTGATGCGTTTGTGGATGCGTCCGATACAGATATCGTCACGTTGGAAAACAGCACAAATACCATTACCAGTTTAGATGTCAGCAATGTGAATGCGTTACGCAGTGTGGTGATTGGCGGCACAGGCGTGGTCACTTTTGCTGCTGTGAATAATAAAGTGACGATGAAGGCAGGGGTTGATACCAGTGTTACCACCAGCACGGGCGCTGATACGATTATTGGTGGCACTGGTAACAATACCATCACCACAGCGGAAGCCAATCTCACCTCAGCAGATACATTCACGATGGGTGATGATGGTAATGGCACGGACACCTTAGAGGTTACCACCGCAGCGGCAACCTTTGTTAGTACGGAATTAAATAATGTCACCGGTATTGAAGTCATTTCATTTAACGTGGCAAACGGTAACACCTTTACCTTCTCCGATGCCTTTGTTGCGTCTGCTGCCAATGACACCGTTGAATTGATTAATAACGCGCGCACCATCACGTCATTAAATTTGAGTGCTGTTAATATTGCTAGAAACGTGATTATCAACGGTACGGGTGTTGTGACGTTGGTGACAGGCGGCGGCGGTAAAGTCACCATGAAAGATGGTGTGAATACGAGCGTGACAGCCAGTGCTGGCGTTGACACCATCATCGGCGGCACGGGTGATAATACCATCACCACAACCGAAGCCAATTTCACCTCAGCCGATGTATTTACGATGGGTGCTGAAGGCCAAGGTTTTGATACATTGGTCTTCAGTAACTTAGCTGCCATTACTGCAGCAGAATTGGCGAATAAAACAGGGATTGAAAAAATTCAATTCTCTAACACCAACGGCGCAACCGTTGTGTTGACAGATGCATTCGTTGATTCAGCAGCGAATGATACGCTTGAATTAACAAGCTCTCGTACGATTACAGCATTAAATGCGAGCGCTGTGGATGCGTCAAGGTTCGTGGTGATTGGTGGTACCGGTGCGGTCACGTTGAGTGCAGCGAGCAGTGTGGTGACGTTGAAAGCAGGTGTTGTGAATACCATTACGGGTACCAGTGGTAATGATACCTTCAAAACATCAGATGCCGCATTTTTAAGCACGGATGTTTTATCCGGTGGTGCGGGAACTGATACGATACGATTTACAGATACCGCAAACATTTCTTCTACTGATCTGGGCAATAAAACATTGTGGGAAGCCATTCAATTTGATGGCACGGGTAATACAGTGACATTAACGGATGCCTTTGTGTTGTCATCCAATACTGATATCGTGACTTTGGAAAACGGCGCTAATACGATTACTGCATTAGATGTTAGCAATGTGAACGTATTAAGAACGGTGATCATTGGCGGCACCGGCGAAGTAACACTGAGTGCTGCCGGTGTTATCACGGGTAAAGATGGTGTTAATACGGTTATGACAGGTAGTTCAAGTGCAGATACGATCACCGGTGGCACAGGTAATGATGTGATCAAAGGCGGCGGCGGTGCGGATACATTGTATGGTGGCTCTGGTGATGACACAATGTATATGGCGCTGAATAATGGCACAGGCGGCACAGCCTCTGCCGAAGTTATGCACGGCGGATCAGGTGCGGATGCGTTGTATTTTGATATTGGTGATTCAGGTACAGACACCCTACACGGTGGTATTGGTAACGATACCATTTACGTTGCGGCCGCTGGTGCCAATGATACGGCGTATGGTGGTATTAACGATGATACGTTAGTGACCACTTACGGTGATAATGCAGCCACCACGTTCTGGGGCTCAACGGGTGGCGATGATCCAGGTACAGGTACTGATAAGATTCAATTGAACGGTGCCGGTGCGATTGGTGGCAATTGGTCGTTATCAAGCTTGGTTTACACAGGCACGACGGGTTATGTGGATTCAGCAGGTACGTTGACGTTTAATAGCGAAGTCAGTAGCGGTACGTTGTCGATGAATGATGGATCGGTGATTAACTTTCATGAAGTGGATCAGATTTTGTATTCTTAGGAACATGCATGAAATAACCCAACATCCTCAGTAGCCTATCGGGGACGAGAAAGTTATGGGTAATGATATGGGTGGTAGGTCAATAGCGTGACTGCAACTCTGCTAGTAATTCATCACTAATCCCAAGATGACTTGTATCAATTTGCCTATGTTCTATTTCATAGTGATCTTCCACAGTTATTGTCACGTGTGGCGCTAAACGATCAATCGTACGATACTCAAAAATAGCCATTACTTCGCACTGTATACCTAATTGCCGCAGCTTTGTTGTGACATGAATACTTAAAATAGAATCACCCCCCATTCTAAAAAAATCATCTGTAATACTGATTTGTGTTAATTCAAGCACCTCTTCCCAAACTGTGCAGAGTGCTTTTTCAATCTCGTTGCGTGGTGCAACGTACGTTTGATTATTACCGACAAAATCAGGCAGCGGTAATGCTTGAAAATCAATTTTTCCATTTGCTGACAAGGGAAGACTTTCTAATGGCATGAAAACGTGCGGTAACATATAGCAGGGTAATTGCTGGCTAAGCTCTCTTAACACGGCATCGGAAAGAGAAGGTCCTACTGCATGACTTTCTGCAGTGTTTTCATCTTCTGCACGCATAAACCCTAGTGCAAAGGCATAAATTGTATTATCAAAAAGACGTAATCCCAGCGGGCAAGATCCTATTTTTAACGTTTTCCAATAGTCCATACAACGCTGAGCTTCATAGCCTACGTGAATCCAAGTCTTTGGATTGTTTTCACCTTCAAAAATAACGAGTGCTTGCGCTGAATTTAATATATGTCCTACTTCTGATGTTTGCATCTGTAATGTTTGATCATTCAAATGAAATGTTTGTTCAGCATTTTTAAAAATACCTGATTCCTGTTTATGTAAAAGAACTGACTTTAATGCATGCGAAAATGGGTTTTGAATAGCTGGTGTATTTAAAATTAGGCTTGCGAGTAAATTATTATTTTCGTGTTGCATTTCATTTATTCGCAATTCACACCCTATGTTTTTTTGGTCCAGTGAGTGCATGAGCAAATAAATCATATGCCCACATTCTAAATACGCAAATTTTTCCCACTCTTTTCCGTATAAAGGTTCAATGGCTTTTCGACACACACGTAATTCTAGCGAAAACTCAGCAATAACAGGATGATTTTCTATCCGCTGCAAAGCATGCAAAACAGGATGATAATAGTAACAACCCTGTTCTAAATCCTCTCGTTTTGATGGGATGTGCACAATACACTGCACAGCATAAGAACTGCCTGCGGAAGGATAAATATATTTTGGTAACACCTTATCCTTTAATTTTTTTGCACGTAACACAGAAAGATGATGCGCTAAATCTTGTTTCCGTACCACGCTATTTTTCGTGCTCTGTTTTGATAATTTAAAGGATGTTGGAACAAGGCACGAAAAATAGCGTGACAGAGAGAATTCGGAAAATTGTCGATAGCTTTTGCAAATGCGATAATAGGCGTCATCAAATTGATAGTTATCGAAAGTTGTCGTGTTTTCTAAATCATCCCGTAATCCATATTGCGCTAATTTAAATGTATCGCTATGAAATCCCTGCATATGTTTTGATTTAAAGTCAGCTGAAACCAGATAGGCGATCAATCGATCTTGGTGCATACGTACCAACGCATAGTCGATACCTTTTAATTGCATCAATTTCGATGCAATTTCATCGAGTTCTACGCGATTACCATTGCGTTTAATTTGATTATCCAGACGACCTAAAAATTCAACATAACCTGCCGCATGCCATTTTCCTAAATCACCTGTTTTATATAAACGACCTAATTTTACGTGATTAATAAAACGTTGCTCGGTTTTTTCTTTATCTTGCCAATAGCCCAGTGCGAGTCCATCACCACCAATGTGTATTTCACCGGCAAGTCCGACGGGACAATGTTCACCAAATGCATTTAAAACATAAATGTTTTGATTCGGCATTGGAAACCCATAAGGAATTGCAGTCAATTGTGCAGTTTTTAAAACTTCATACCAAATAGACCATATTGAGGCTTCAGTTGCGCCGCCTAAACTCATTACGATTGGTTGAGAGGGTAATGCTTTGAGTTGTGAAACAAGCAAAAGGGGCACCCAATCACCACTCAATAATATAACGCGCAAAGAGGAGATATCATTACCTGCATTATCCAGGAGTAATTGCATCAATTGCGGCACACTGTCCCACACAGTGACGTGATGTTTTTTTATTAATGCTGCCCAATGTGTGGGTTCTTTTGCAAGTGTTTGATCGGGAAATACAATTGTTCCGCCCACCGCTAATACACCGAATAAATCATATACGGATAAATCAAAACTCAATTCAGATAATGCCAGCACGACATCATCATGATTAATATTAAATCGCTGATTGACTGTTAATAAGGTGTTTACAGCACCAGCATGCGATATACAAACCCCTTTGGGTTTACCGGTACTGCCGGATGTATAAATCACATAGGCTGGATCCAGGCAATCAATATGAACTGAAAATAATTTTTCAAGCGTATTGGCAGATTCAATTTCAATACGATGAATGGCGTACTCATCAGCAAGTACTGTATTTTTTATCACATCCCACTGCATTTCAGACACTAAGAGGTGTGATACATAGCCTTCTCTTAAAATATCTCTGATGCGTCCTAAAGGCCATTCCACATTTAAGGGTAAATAAGCAGCACCTGTTGTCATGATGCCCAATGTAGCAACAACTTGGTTAAAGCCTTTCTCACACAACACCGCGATTAATTGATTATTTCCAATACCTTTTTTATGCAATGCCGCGCTGAGTGATTGGCTTTTTTTATAAAGCATTTGATAATCATACGTACCTTTGTTATCAATGACTGCAGATGCATTCGGGCGTGCATGCGCTTGATCTTCAAATAAACGCACCAGCGTATGGGAATGTCTGTTTTGATGCGTTGCATTAACCGTATTAATAAGTGACATTTGCGAATCAGTTAATTTTAATTCGGGTAGCGGTGTTTCCCAATCATTTTCAGCTAAATAGTGAATGAGCATGCAATAAGAATGATTGAGGGCTTCTATAAAATCCTCAGAAAATAATTGCGAAACATATAACCAGCCACTTGAAAAACAACCATCGCGTTCTGTTGCTTGTAAATCAATCCACGCTTGTGACGTTTGACCAATCCAGTAGCGTTTATCACTTTGCTCATCAGTGCTGATAAAATGTGTGGGTTTTTCTGCGCGATGTTGTGTATCTCCCACAACACAGGTAAAAACAATCGGCGAAACAGCAATGGTTGGCTCCAGTTGATGCAAATTCATTAAGTCACGTTGCACATCAAGACCGGTATATAATGCGTGCGCGATATCATCCCAAAGTTTATCGTGTGTATGTTTAAAAAAATCAATCGCAGTACCGTCTTTTCTTGAAAATCCAAACAGGTTGGTTGACGTAAAATCACCCCATAGATTGTTGACGTCTTGATGTATTCCGTAACGATTAAATAACGTCATTGTAATTAAGAAATCTGAATTTTCTGAAAACCGCGATAAGACAAAACCATAGAGTGACAATAAAACGGATGAGTAAGATACGCCATAACGTTGCGCATTTTCCTTAAATTTTTTCCATACGTCGGATGCGATAATTTGTTTGCTTAATTTAAAATGCGGTTTTTCAATGGATCGTGGATCACAGGCTAATAATAATTTAGGTCTTAAAGGTAAATGAGATATTTTTTCTTGCCAATAGGCTTTATCAGAAGCATACCACGATGATGATTTTAGTAGGCCCATATAAACCTGATAATCTCTAAAAGTAATTGTGCGTTTCTGTAATTGATAATTTTCATTTTGATATAGATGCGTTAATTCACTAAAGAATTTCATGCGCGCCTGTGCATCTAATAACAATAAATCAAAACTCACATGTAACACAGTGTAATCTTGGAAATGAGAAACAGAAAAATGAAAGAGTGGGTAAGCGCTGACGTCATAAACAACATGTGTTAATTGATTTCGAATATGAGTCAATGCTTCTGTACTATACGCAGTATCAAATGAAGTAACGTTGATTTTGTAATACAGGCTTGCATCAAAGGATAAATAGCGTTGTGTTAAATGATCAATATCAAATATCGTACGCATTTCTGCAAAAGCTAAAATTAGTTTATTCAATGCCCGTTCTAATTTTTCAACATGTAATTGCGTAAAACATAATTCGGTATAAACATGATTGGCAACATTTCCAATTTCAAATTGTTTGAGACGTCCTAATGCATAGGCTTTTTGTATACTGGTCATTTCAAAAGGTAGATAGTGCGCAACAGGATCATGATGTATGGGTATGTGATATAAATCCGCTTCCGTTTTAACTGTTCTAAAATCACCTGCTGTATAGATATATTGATGATTATGAATCTGATGTACACAATGAGACACAATATTCAGTAATGTGGCATTAAAAATCTTTACGATCGATTGACAAGCCTCGGCATCCAACTGAAATCCAAAGTGAATATGTAATTTTCCATCAATAACAGACGCATTAATTAATATTAAAAAATCATACCTATTGTCCGGATGAATGCTAGTACCTATGTTTTCTGAAATGAAGGACCAGTAGTCGTTCGCAGCATTTAATTGTCCTTGATAATTAAAATAAATGCGCGGCAAACGATTTTCTGGAGTACATAAAGCACCATAACCAATACCTTTGTTAGGAATAAGACGATAATTATCTTTAATCGTTTGTATTGTTTCAGAAATATTATTTTTTATCTTGAGCATCAGTGGATAAATACACGTAAACCAACCTACCGTTTCTGAGACATCAATAGATGCGTCAATCGATTCGCGTCCGTGTCCTTCGAGTGTAACACTACACTGATTTTCTCCCATTGTTTCACAGACTGCATAGGCCAAAGCGCTCAGTAATAATTCCTCGGTTTTGGTATGATAAGCAAGGTTAATCTCTTTCAATAATTGCAGAGTAACTGTTTCATCAAATATTAATGTATCAGAGGTATGTGCTGCATGCGGTAGAACCGTTTTTAACGGTACAACTTGTGTTTGCCAAAAATCAATTTCGTTTGAGTGCGTGGCAGCATATTCCTCAATGGTACGCTGCCATTGGCGATAGCTGCTGGTTTTAGGGTTTAATTGCTCGCCCTCATACAGTCTTTTGAGATCATGAATGAGTATTCGCCACGAGACGGTATCGATCATCAGATGATGACAGGTAAAAAATAAACGGGCGCTACCATCACTGTAACCATCAATAAAGCTGATTTGCCACAGTGGTCCTGTTTCCAAATTCAAACTATTTTGCCAGATATTCAAATGAATTAATAAATCATCAATTGACTTTAATTTTAAATAGTTAAGTGAAAAATTCTGCATGACCGATTCATAATATTGTTGCCACTGATTATTTTTATTTTTTGAAAATCGCACTCTCAACATGTCATGGTGATTGATGAGTTGTGGCAGTACTGATTCTAACCGTTCAAAGGAAAGTTGAGGCACCTTTACTAAAAATGCTTGATTCCAGTGGTTAGGATATGAAAATTGTTGTTCAAAAAACCAGTGTTGAATGGGTAATAAATCAAATATGCCTTCCAAAATGCCTTGCTCTGCCTGTATTTCAGGAGCTATTTTTTGTCCTTGGATATGATCCACTAATCGCTCGATGGTACGACATTGAAAAATATCTTTTATCGTACAATTAATTTTTGCATAGCGTAGTTTCGATATGACTTGAAGACTCGTAATTGAATCGCCACCCAACGCAAAAAAATCATCTGTAATGCCTATCTTGTCATTATCAAAAATGTCTTGCCAAATGCGACATATTTTTTCGTCTATTGCATTTCTGGGCGCACAATATTTTATAGCGTTGATTTGAATATCAACAGGGGGAAGAGCATCTCGATTTAATTTTCCATTTGGATTTAAGGGTAAATTCAGAATATGAATAAAAACTGCGGGTATCATGCTGTCAGGTAATTGTTTTGATAGAAAAAGTCTTAATGCAACATCATCAATCATTTGACCTGTATAATAAGCGATTAATATTTTTTCTTTGAATAAAACAACGCTGTGTTCTATTTCGGTATGCCGCATTAAAACTTGTTCAATTTCACAGAGTTCAATTCTCAAGCCGTGAATTTTTACTTGAAAATCACTACGACCAACGTATGCAATATTGCCATCGTGCAACCAACGGACCAAATCGCCTGTTCTGTATAGTCGATTATCTGCTTCGTTTCTCATAAAGGGATTTTTTATAAATCGTTCTCTCGTTAAATCGGGTTTTCCCCAATAGCCTCTTGCAACACCATCACCGCCAATATATAACTCGCCAATAACACCCATAGGCACCGGTGAGAGATTTTCATCGAGTATGTAGACAGATTCGTTATATAAGGGACGTCCAATAGGCAATGTGTTGTGAATAATAGCTTGGACGTTTTCTACTGGATAAGCAGTACTTGAAACCGTGGTTTCTGTAGGACCATAGGCATTGATGATGCCAACATTTTTTGAAATAAATCCAGATAAGTGCTGAACGTGAATTGGCTCAACACCCAGCAATACTTTTTTTAAGGAAACAGGCTCTTCACATTCAAGTAAATAATTTGATATTTTCTCCACAAAAAAGGGTGGCAAATAAACGGATGAAATTTGATTATCTAGCATAAAATGAAATAATTGTTTATCATCCAATCGAATTTTTTCTGGTATAACATGTAATTCACCGCCACGACATAATATCGAAAAAATTTCATACACAGAGACATCAAAATTAATATTTGTCCATAATGTGCCTTTAGCATTTTCATCAATGCCATCACATAATTGCGAGTGTAATAAACAAATAACAGAACGATGTTCAATCATCACACCTTTAGGAAACCCTGTTGTTCCTGATGTATACATCACATACGCTAAATCAGATGCTGTATTTATGAGAGGTAATGATGAAATGCTATTGTGTTGATACAGATTTTCATCCAAGAATATTAATTTATTATTGCAAGCATGAAATAAATGACGCATTTTTTTATGCGTTAAAATCAATTCACAGTGGGTGTCATTAATAATGTACTCAATTCTGCTTGTTGGATAATCAGGATCAATGGGCACATAAGCTGCACCTGCCTTCAAAATACCTAAAATCCCAATGATTAAATCTAATGAACGATCAACACACAAACCAATCAATGTATTAGGATTTAATTGGTGTTGATATTTGTCTTGGATAAAATGTGCCAATTGATTGCTGTATTCATTCAGCTGACGATAAGTTAATTTTTGTCCTTCAAAAACAAGGGCGATATGATTGGGAGTTTTTTCCACCTGCTCCTCAAATAATTGCTGAATGGTTTTATTGCGCGGAAAATCTTTAGCGCTTGAATTCCAATCATGGATGATTTTTTGATATTCAGCGAAATCTAATTGTGCGTAAGATTCGATAGGCTGATCTGTGGGTTCAACCATTGCTGTTAAAATATGTTTATAATGCACTGCAAAACGGGCAATTGTTTCATTTTTAAATAAGCTTTTTGCATATTGTAATGAGACTGTTGCATTTTTTTTTCCAATTTGAATGGAAATGGCTAAATCAAATTTCGCTGTTTGAGCATGCTCATGCGTTTCAATCGGTGTCCACGGCGCATTGGACGTGCTATTTGATTCGACATGCTGAACCGTAAACATCATTTGAAAAAGGGGATGTCTTGAAATATCACGACTTACGTTTAATTCACGCACTAACTGTTCAAAGGGTAGGTCTTGATAGCGTTGTGCTTCAATTAAATTTGTCTGAATCGCTTTGAGCATATTTTCTAAGGATTCTGCTTTTTGTAACTGGATGCGTAATACCAAACTATTTACAAATAAGCCAATTAAATTGCTGAGTTGTGGATGTTGGCGATTTACAATCGGTGTGCCAATGAGTAAATCCGTTTGGTTAGTATATTTTGCTAATATTAAAGAAAACCCCGTTAATAATAGGGTAAATAAGGTGACATGATTCCTGTGTGCTAATGCTTGCAATTTTTCCAATAAATGATTGGGTAATTCAATCGTAATCACTTCTCCGCGATAATCCATCATGGATGGTCTTGGATAATCGGTTGGAAAATTCAAGGATTCGTATCCGTCTAACTTTGTTTTCCAATAGTCTATTAATGATGCACTATGTTGTTTGATGAAATTACGCTGCCAAACAGAAAAATCATTATATTGTATTTCGAGTGTTGGCAATGAATCTTGATGACTATTCGCTGCTAATGAAACGCAATTGCTCGCGTATGTTTCGATTTTTGTTAATAAACAATAAAAATATAGCAATTCTTTCATAAAAATATTTTTCGACCAAGCATCGAATGCTACATGATGTAATATCACCATCAAAAATTGTGTTTGTTTATCTGTGAGATGAAATACGCCAACACGAATAGGATACTCGGTAGATAAATCAAATCGTTGTTGCAGTAATTCTTTTTGTTGCGATAAAAAAGTTTCGTTATTGATTTCTTTATGAATAATATTTATTTGCGTATCTTTTACTTGTTGGAGATAAACACTGTGTTCATTTGGGACAAATACTGTACGAAGAATTTCATGTCTTTTTATAACAGACTGAATCGCTTTTTCTAATACAGGAATATTAATTGCTGAGCTGAGTTCAAAAAGCACTGGAATATGATAAGCATCCGTACCGTTTTCGTACTGTTCAATAAACCACAAGCGTTCTTGTGCAAATGATAAGGGTGATGTATTTTTTGCAACGGGTGCAATATCAATTAATGCATCGACCATTTGCAATGCGGCCGCTAATTTTGCGATGGTTTTATATTTAAAGATATCTGCAATCGCAACAGTACACTGTGTTGCCAAGCTCATACGATGTGAGAGATGAACGGCTAAAATGGAATGTCCACCTAATTTAAAGAAATCATCCTCAATACCAATACGCTCTACGTCTAATGCTTCTTGCCAGAGCGTGCATAATAAGGACTCCAACTCATTGCGGGGTGCAGCATAGTGACTGGTATCATCATGCCAGACCGGTTTTGGTAATGCTTTTTTATCTAATTTTCCATTGGTTGTTAATGGAAAATGATCAAGTGGAATAAAAATGCTGGGTACCATATAACTCGGTAACTGGTTTTCAATATGCTTTTTTAATAGGGATGCATCTAAGGTAGATGTACTCACATAATAAGCGACGAGGTGCAAATCATCATTTTGTAGCGTTTTTCTTTCACTCAAAACAACGACGCATTGTTGAATGCAATCATGTTTCAATATGACTTGTTCGATCTCACTTAATTCAACGCGATATCCGCGGATTTTTATTTGAAAATCATTGCGCCCTAAAAATTCTAAATCGCCATTAGGTAACCATCGCACACAATCACCCGTTTTATAGAGTCGTGTGTTTTTTATAAATGGATTCTCTATAAAACTTTTTTTCGTTAACTCGGGTTGATTTAAATAGCCTTCTGCAACACCGACGCCACCGACGTATAGCTCACCCTTGACTCCAATGGGAACGGGGATTAGGTATTGATCCAACACATATACTTTTAGATTGGGAAGTGGACGACCAATATTGGTAATCGTATCCTTTAAGTCATATGGATGTACGGATGTTCCAATCGTATTTTCTGTAGGCCCATAGGCATTTATTAAATAACGTCCAGGACGCCAACGTGACATTTGCGCTGCATTTGCTGATTCACCCGCAACCACTAAGGTCGCGAGATCAGGATAATCACTCGGTTCCAAATGCGTTAATAGTACGGGTGGTAATCCCGCAAAAGTAATTTTATGTTGTTTTAAAAAGTGTGCTAATGCTTGCACATCGTTGCGCATTTTTTCTGATGCGATAAAAAGCGTTGCACCGATCGTGAGTGGGTTTAATATTTGTAAGGTGCCTGCGTCAAATGCAATGGAAGCGAATTGCAATACACGACTGTTTTCAGTTAAAAAAAGTTTTTTGGGAATATGATAAACAATATTGGTTACACCAGAGTGTTTAATCATCACACCTTTGGGTAATCCAGTCGTCCCTGACGTGTAAATAACATACGCTAAGTCACAAGGACGCGCAGTTGCTGGTAAATTATTTTTATCGTCATTGTGATAATCATGCTGATCGATCACGAGTAATGTTGTATGTGCAGGGCAAACGTCTTTTATGAGAGCGATACAATCCCAATGTGTTAATAATAAGGCACTGTTTGTATCATTGAGTACATAGCGCATTCTATCTGCAGGACAATGGGGTTCTATCGGTACATAAGCAGCACCGGCTTTGAGTATCGCAAATAAACTAATGACCATATCGATGGAGCGATTAAGACAAAATGCAATCATCGTATCGGGTACAAGATCATGCCGCTTATTTTTTTTATATTGTTTTCGAATCAACTGCGCTAATTGATTTGATTTTTCATTGAGCAATTGGTAAGTCAATTGTTCATCGTCATAAACCACTGCAATTTTTTCAGGCGTCTTTAACACTTGTTCTTCAAATAATTGATGTATTGTCTTATCACATGGAAAACTGTGATCTGTTGCATTCCAGTCATAAATAATTTTCTGATATTCCGAGGCGTTGAGTAATGAATAGGATTGAACGGGTTGATTGATAGATTCAATCATATCTGTTAAAACACGTTCATAATGAATGGCAATTTGCGTTATCGTTTCTCGTTTAAATAGCGCTGTTGCAAAGTGTATTGTCGCAGCTATGCCCTCATTGGACGCTTGCACTGAAACACAAAAATCCAGCTTTGAACGGCGATAATCGCTGTCGCCTAGTATCGGTTTCCAATAATAATCAGGATGACTATTGTTATCTGTATATTCCAAATTAAATAATATTTGAAATAAAGGATGCCGCGATGCTTCTCGCGTAATACCCAAACGTTCAATCAATGTTGCGAAAGGTAATTCTTGGTGACATTGTGCTTCAATTAACGTTGTGTGAATGTTGTGAAGACAATTTAAAAAAGTGTTATTTGTTGCCAATTGAATTCGTAAGGGTAAAAGATTAACAAAAAAACCAATTAATCCTGCCAGTTGTGCATGCGGCCGATTCGCTGTTGGTGTACCAATAATAAAATCACATTGCCCCGTATGTTTTGATAAAACAACACATAAACCAGTTAATAATACGGTGTAAAGTGTCATACCATTCGATTCAGCCAATTGCTTAAGCTTGAGTGAATGCGATTTTGATAATTGAAAATGTACCTCATCACCGTGAAAATCTCTTATGGAAGGTCTTGGATAATCCGTTGGAAAATCTAAAGCATCATATCCATTTAGTTTTGTTTTCCAATAAGTCAGTAACGGTTCTATCCGTTCTTTGATAATGGCGCGTTGCCAAAGGGAAAAATCATTATATTGAATGTTAAGTGGCGGTAATGGTTCTTGATCGGCATTTGCTACAAAGCTGATGGAAGCGCGAGTGTTAACGACCGCAAAATAAGTATGGAACGGTGTTTTTGGGTCAGTACAGTGCATGATATACCATGCATTGATCCATTCAACCTTTGCAGGCGCTACCGCTTGTGCTTCCTTATTCGCTAACAAACGATAAAAATAATCTAACTCTTTCATAAAAATATTTTTCGACCACGCATCGAATGCGACGTGATGAAATATCACCATTAAAAAATGTGTGTTCACATCTGTTAAATGAAACAAACAAATTCGAATGGGGTATTCTGTGGTTAAATTAAATGGTTGTTGAAGAAAAGCGTGTCGTTGCGACAAAAAAGTGTCATGATTAATTTGTTTGTGAATAATAATGATCGGTTCATCTTTTACGTGTTGCTGATAAACACCTTGTTCGTCTTTAATAAAAACAGTACGAAGAATTTCATGTCGTGTTACAACAGCTTGTAACGCCTGTTCTAATTCGCGCCAGCTTTCGCTGCCGCTTCTGTGACCATTCACTGGTGCGTTAGCATTGCCAAGTTCAAAAACCAGCGGAATATGATACGCATCAGTTTCACCTTCGTATAACTCAATAAACCATAGACGTTCTTGTGCAAATGATAAGGGCGAACTCTGATTTTTTGCAGTAGGTTTAATATCAATAAACGCATCACCCGTACGTAACAGGGTCGATAATTTTTTAATGGTTTTGTATTTAAAAATATCTGCAATCGTCACATTCAGATGTGTTGCTTGACTCATTTGATGTGATAGATGCATTGCTAAAATTGAATGACCACCCATCCTAAAAAAATCATCATCAATGCCAATTTTCTCAGCATTTAACGCCTCCTTCCAAAGGGTGCATAGCAACGATTCGAGTTCATCACGCGGGGCAACATGGTCTGTTGTGTCATCCATAAATGATGGTTTTGGTAATGCTGAGTGATTTAATTTTCCGTTATTTGTTAACGGAATCGATTCGAGCGGGATAAAAGCACTTGGTATCATATAGTTCGGTAAATGATTTTCAAGATATTGTTTTAATCTTGATGCGGATAATTCAGAACGACTTACATAATAAGCAACAAGCTGTTTTTCATTGAAGACAATAGCACATTGCGATATGTCTTCGTTTTTTAATAATACCTGTTCAATTTCGCTTACTTCAACACGATATCCTCGAATTTTAATTTGAAAGTCATTACGTCCTAAAAATTCTAAATTACCAGTAGGTAACCATCGCACTAAATCGCCTGTTTTATAAAGACGCGTGTTTTCTATGAATGGATTTTCAATAAACTGTTTTTTGGTTAATTCCAATTGATTAAAATAACCCCGTGCAACACCTGAACCTCCTACGTATAATTCACCCACAACACCGACTGGAACAGGATGACAAAAACGATCAAGTACATAAAATTGATGATTATGCGCAGGGTTGCCTAAAGGAATTTTTTTCAGCGCTTCTGCCTGCTTTAAATCAGAGATATTAAACAGTGCGCAAGCAACCGTTGTTTCTGTCGGTCCATAATGATTAATGACAGCGCAGTTTGGAATTAACTTCATCCATGTGCAAATATCAGTAACATTTGCTTTTTCTCCGCCAACGATTAAACATCGTACCTGTGTTAATGATTCCTGTAATTTTTTGTGATCAACGGTTGTGAGGAGGGCAGATAAATAACTGGGTGTCATACGAATTAAATCAACAGCTTGTTTTTTCATATGCGTTAAATATAAATGGGTATCCTGCTTCGTATCACGGCTACATAAAATAATGCGACGTCCAGAGACAAGCGGAGCAAATAAAACAGCAATTGTTGCATCAAAAGCAATGCTGGACGAACAATCTACGGATGTTCCTTGTTGATAGATTTTATTCTGTGTAATTGATGATAGGTAATTAGAAACATTTTGATGCGTAATCATTACTCCTTTTGGCACACCGGTTGTGCCAGAAGTATAAATAATATAGGCCAAATCAGTTGATTGAGAATGATCGGGTAGATTATTTGTTTTTTCATTTTTATAATTTGCATATAATTTCTCATTAACAGCAATAATATGACTATTTTTGAATGCGCAATTTTTCAATCCATCTATTAAATTTTGTGTTGTTAATATTAAATCACTTTGTGTGTCTTTGAGTATTGTCTGAATGCGAGCAGGGGGATAATTCGGATCAATCGGTACATAGGCAGCACCTGCTTTTAAAACCGCAAGCATGCTAATAATCATTTCAAACGAATGATCAAAACACAGTGTGATTAACGTATCTGCTGTTATATCAAATTGAGCGCGAATAAAATGGGCCAATTGATTGGCGCTATCATTCAGCGCTTGATAGGTGAGTTGCTCGTGATGTAAGACTAATGCTATGGCATCTGGTGTTTTTAAAACTTGGTCTTCGAATAAGCGATGTACTGTTTTGTCGTATGCATACGGTACTGCAGTATCATTCCAATCGTAAATAATCTGTTGATAATCAGCATCGGTTAAAATAGTAATAGCGTGATGCGGTAAATTTATTTTATCGGATATTTGTGAAAGTATACATTGCAATTGCAGCAATAATTGTTCTGCTTTACTCGACGTTAAATACAACGCATCATATTTCAATGTGAGTGTGGCAGTATGCTGATTTTCACATACGATCAAAGCTAAGGGATAATCCAACACCTCAATGGTTCTAAAATTTTCAAATTTCAATGTATCGAATGTGTCTAACGCATTTTCATATTCTGCTATAATTAAGCTATGAAATAATCGCTGACCATTTTTTTGTAAACGCGCTAATTCAACAAAGCTGTGATCATTTAATTCTGAAAGTTGTGATTCACACGCTTGCAATTGCGCTTGAACGCTGTTCTCATCTTCCCATGACATAATAAGTGGCAACGTATTAATATAAAGCCCAACACTGTTATCGATGCCTACCACAGGAATACTGCGACCGGACAGTGTGGTACCGACCATGGTTTGATTGTCGCCAGTATAGAGTTGAATGAGCTTATGCCAAGCAAATTGAACGAGTGTGTTTAATGTGAATTCTGTTTGCTGTTTAACGTATTTTATTGTTGATTGTTGTGGTTTTTGCAATGTTTTAATTGCCGCTAGATTGGTTGGGTTGCTTAACAAGGCATTGATGTCATTAGCATACTTAACGGACTGCAATTGCGTGTTCCAATAATCAAAGACCTTGTTTTGATGCTCAGCAATATAAGTTTGTGCATGTAAATACGTGTTATCAACGCTCAAATCAGGTTGCTTTCCTTGTAATAGCGCAAGATAAAAAGCATGCACCTGATTCAATAAAATGGATGTGCTCCACCCATCTAAAATACTGTGATGTGCATTTTGCAAAAGCACAAAATGCGACTGTGTTAATTTAATTAAATGTAATCGCATCAGTGTTGGTTTGGCGAGATCAAAAGGCACTAACCTATCTTGAATTTGTAGGTCAGAAAGTACTTTTTCCTTATCGTCTGTGTCAGTTAAATCATGTAATTGAAAATTCAAGTTTCCTTTTACACTCACAATCTGTGTTAACGCTTTGTCCCAATTAAAATAAGTGCGCAAAATGGGATGCCTAGCAATCGCATTATGCCAAGCACTTTTGTAGACATTAATATCCAGCACACTGTGATAATCAAGCAACAACTGCACACGATAAGCATCACTGTGTGGCTCAGTGAGGGCATGATATACAAATCCTTGTTGCAAACTATTTGCAGGAAATTGTGTTTCGCTGTCTAAGCAGTGATGGGTTATTGCGATTAATTGTTTTTCAAATATCGCAGCAATTTCTGTGCATGCTGCTTGTGATAAATAACTCGATAATGAAAAATGGAGCGATCCACTTATCACACATCCTGTGATATCCAGTAGGTGTGGACGCTTATTGTTAGGGTGTACATTTTCACTGAGTGTTTCATGCACTACTTGCCAATATCCTGAAGCAGTATCAAATTGGCCTAAATAATTAAAGGTAATATTGGGTAAATCATCCAATGCATATTTTGTAGCATCGGTGTATTTGAATGCACCATAACCAATACCTTTATTGGAAATCGTGCGTAAATACGCTTTTATAAATTGAATGCTGGCAGCGATGTTTTCCCGAACGGTTAATAGCACGGGATACATACTCGTAAACCAACCGACTGTGCGCGTGATATCTAGCGTATCTTCAATCTCTTCTCGACCGTGGCCTTCTAAGGTAATCCGATGAGATGCTTGTCCAAAATAAGCAGACAATGCTAACGCCAATGCTGTTAAGAGTAAGTCATTAATTTCGGTGTGGTACGCTTTATTTGCAGGTCCCATTAAGTGTTGTGTGATATTGGCTTGTAATGTAAATGATGCCTCATAAAAGGTTGTTGAAAGAGATGGCGCGGGCAAATTTTCTAATTGTTGGTTTTTCCAGAAGAAATATTCTTGCGGATTTTTTTGCGTGTAATGATGAATCAGTTTCACCCACTGACGATAGCTGCTGCCTTTATTGCCTAACGTTTTGCCTGTATATAAGCGTTTTAAATCGTCTATTAAAATTCGCCAGGAAACACTGTCGATAATTAAATGATGAAACGCGAAGTATAAGCGTGCGCTGTCATCTGCATACCCCGTTATATAATCAATTTGCCATAACGGGCCTTTTTCAATATCAAAGGTATGTGTAACTGGTTCGCCGATATTGATTTGTTTTATCGTTACATTGCATTTTGGAACGCCGTACTGTTGCCTCTTTTTGGGAAAACAAATTCGAAGTGCATCATGATGTTCAATGAGTTGCGGTAAAATAGCATTTAAACGCTTGATAGAAAGCTTCGGCACTCGCACTAAAAAAGATTGATTCCAATGATTGATGCAGGGAAATGCTTGTTCAAAAAACCACGATTGCACAGGCAACAAATCAATATCGCCGACTAATATGCCTGATTCTGCGTCAATGGTTCGATTTTTTCCTAAAGCGAATGACAACTGCGCAATGCTACGATGCGTAAAAATATCTTTCACACGACAATCGATGCCCTCACGTAATAGATTGGCTATGACTTGCATGCATTTGATAGAGTCACCACCGAGTCTGAAAAAATCATCCAAAATACCAACGCGTTTAATGCCAAGAATATCTTGCCAAATAACACATAATTTTTTTTCGAGTGTTGTTTGGGGCGGATGATAGGATGAATGATTGAATGAAATCGGCTGTTGCAGTAAAGCCTCATGATCCACTTTGCCATTGACAGTTAAGGGAAAAGCCTTCATGGCAACAAAGTGATGGGGTAGCATGTATTCCGGTAGCCATCGTTTTAAATGCGCAATCAGCTTCTCTTCATTCACTGCTTTATCACTTTGATAATAAGCAATTAACGTATTTTCACGGGCTAAAACGACACTTTGAAGAATGCCTGAATAGCGGGATAAGGTATGCGCTATCTCGTTTAATTCGATACGATAACCCCGTATTTTTACTTGAAAATCATTGCGACCGATATATTCTAAATTGCCATCAGGCAGCCATCGCACTAAATCTCCTGTTTGATAAATATGCGTGTCATCTTCACTTTTATCTGTTTCGCTTGCAAAAGGATTGGGAATAAACCGTTTTTGCGTTAATTCAGGTTGATTGAGGTAACCTCGCGCCAGTCCTGCGCCGCCCACATACAATTCACCAATAACACCGATGCGCACGGGTTGTTGATTTTCATCTAACACATACACTCTGTGATTAAAATACGGCTTACCAATCAGGCCATCATTCGGTAATTTGCGCGTTTTTTGAATCAACATCGTTCCAACGGTGTTTTCAGTCGGACCATATTCATCATAAACAGCGTCGCAATGATTTAATAAACAGTGCAATTGTGCGGGATGAAGTTTCTCACCACCGACAAAACAAACTTTTATCTGCGTTGATTGCGGTTGAGAAAATACTTGTGCTAAAAAAGAAGGCGTTGATTTTACAAAATGAATATTGGCTTGCTGTAAATGTGCAATATATTTTTCACTCTCCTGTAAATTTCCCGGATAAATAATAATTTGTTTTCCGCAGAGCAGGGGAATCAGTGTCGTTGTGACAGATAAATCAAATGCAATGCTGCTGGAGAAATCAATGTTTTCAATATCATCAAAATAACGCGATACATTGTCATAATAATTGATGATGTTGCGGTGCGTTATCATGACGCCTTTGGGCAACCCCGTCGTTCCTGAAGTGTAAATAACATAAGCTAAACTGCTGGAAAGCATGTTTGGCGCTAAATTACCGTCTTCTTCAAATTGATAATCCAAAGTATCCAGCGCTAATAATGCCGTATTTTCAGAAATAGCGTGCAAAAGCGTATTCAACATGGTCTGTTGTGTTAAGACGAGTCGTGTATGCGTATCTTCCAGCATAAAACGCAGTCTGTCGGGTGGGTTGCTTGGATCAATCGGCACATACGCTGCGCCGGTCTTTAGAATAGCCAGTATTCCAATCAATAATTCAGGTGATCGATCAAGGCAGAGTGCAATTAAAGTATCTGGTTCAATCTTAAGATGACAGCGATGATAATGTTGTTGAATCTTTCTGGCTACCTGATTGGATGCCTTATTTAAAGCCTGATAAGTCAAATGTTGGTGTTGATAAACAATGGCAACATGATTCGGTGTTCGTGCAACTTGTGCTTCAAAGAGCTGTATTAAGGTTTTATCGCGCGGATACTCTTGTTGAGTAAGGTTACAGTTATTGATTGTTTTCTGATAGTCGTGTTCTGAAAAATCACAAGGATTGACAATTAAATTCATAATAAGATCGCGTGAGATATTTCAAGAGGCATAAAAATCCCCGTAAAAACGGGGAATGCAAATAAAACTTCATGCGATCATTACGGACGGTAATGATCGCACGAAATAGATTATGCAAATTTGTACATAACACCGGCCATAACGTTATCAAACGAAATAGGAGCGCCAGTGGATGAAATCGTAGAAGCAGTAGCAACAGGAGGACTGCCAGCTACTGTTTTGTTAACGGTCATCGATGGGCTATTACCAAACGCATGTGTGTATGCTAACGAAAGGCCCCAGCAATCAGTCAGGTTATAAATACCCCCTAATTTTACGAGAGGAATAACAGATGAAACCGTTGTAGTTTCATTTTCAATAGCATTGACGTTAACCGAATAAAGATTAACGTTACGAACCATTCTTACATTTTCTAATAAACCACCCAATTTAAAGAAGCCGTCAAGCATAGGAGTAAATTTGTAAGCGATACCGCCTAACAAATCAAAACCATACAAGTAGTTTTTTGCAGTCAGAATGTTTGAAGGTGTTGTAAATGTTGTTTTGCCATAATATCCCCAGCCAAACTCACCTGTGTAACTGATATCTGGATTAGATGTGTAATGAATAGCACCGAGTGCGAAACGACCAGATCCACCATTATTTGTTTTGGTTGGACTTTCAGTGTTAGTAGCGCCAGTTGTTGTATTGGCATAGCTGACAGTGGTATTACCTACGTAATTCCATGTATATCCGCCTTCTAATGTTGCAAATAACGCGTGATTTTGAGGTTGCGCCATTGGCTCAACAGTGGGACCGCCCGCATAAACATGAGCAGCTAAAAATGTTGTCGCAAGTAACAGTGAACATTTAAAAGTGTTTTTCATAAAAAATTTCCATCCCTAGTATAGTAAAAAAAAATATAACACCATACTCAAGTCATAATTGCAACTACTCTCTGCAATAACCCAGGGCAGCCTCATTAAAATCTTTGTTAGCAGTGATGGAAGCGAGAGCGATAGCGACCGCAATACATGCAGGGAACGTTGCATCGTTCCACTCATACATCGCAGGCGCTATCGCTTGTGCTTCCATCGCTGCTAAGAAATACGTGGTGCAGCCAAATTATAATGAGGCTACCCTGGCAATAACCAACATGACACACAATCTAGCTAAAAATAATTTTGTAAGATAACATCGTTTCACACCGACCAGAAACAGGGAAGTTTTTAATGGATAATGAACGTGTCATGAACACTTCTACAGGTCTTTTTTGGCTGTCGTCATATCCAAAATCTGGGAATACGTGGTTTAGAATTTTTCTAGCAAATTTGCTTACGCTGTCTAAAGAAAATAACCCTATTTATTTAAATCACGTTGATCATCTGATTAATGATCATATTTCAACGGATAGAACGTGGGTAAATGAAGCGTGTGGATTTGATACGACTGGAATAACGGATGATGAACTAGATGCCTTAATGCCAGGACTTTATACCACGTATAACGCGCAACAAACAGAAATTACGTACCACAAAACACATAGAGCTTATAGCTATGTAGGCGAGTATCAACCCCTCATTCCGATGGATGGGTGTTTAGGTGTGATCTATTTTATTAGAAATCCGCTCGATGTTGCACTTTCATTGGCGAACCATTTTAGTTTTACCGTGGATGAAGCCATTACAATGATGGGGGATAGAACATTGGCGCTTCACTATTTTCCTTTACGACAATTGTTATTTTCTTGGTCCATGCATGTAGATAGCTGGGTACAATTAAAAGCAAAAAATCTTTTTTTGCTACGTTACGAAGACATGGTGATAAAACCGCTTGAATCATTTACCAAAGCAGTTCATTTTTTAAAGCTTAATACATCATTACATTTGATTGAACAAGCATTATCTTATTCGTCATTCGACAAATTGAAACAGTTTGAAGATAATATTGGTTTCCAGGATAAACCCCCAACAGTGAAACATTTTTTCAGAAAAGGGATTGTTGGTGATTGGCAAACATCGCTGACTGAAAGTCAGATTCAACGGATTATACAAGATCACGGTGAGGTCATGCGAAAATTTGGTTACTTAAATAAACATAACGAACCCACTGTGGGATAAAAAACAATAATGAATACCTTTATTGTGGGTGCTGGCATTAGCGGCCTCGTACTCGCACTGTTGCTGGCTAGACAAGGCCGTCAAGTTTTCATTTATGATAAACGCATGGTGTTTGATCAAGAAACGGAAGGACGATCAATTAATTTTACGATTTCGGGTCGTGGGTTGACTGTCTTAGCGCAATTAGGATTAAAAGAAAGTGTATTAGCACACTCGGCTGTGTTAGTAGGTCGTATTCTTCATTTGCAAAAAGCAGAATCAGTCCGTTACAAATATGGCACGCAAAAATCGCAAGTTTTGCTTTCCATTCGGCGATCAAAGCTAATTGATATTTTATTAAAAGCAATAACCTTTGAATCTAATATTCATTTTCAGTCGGGTTTCGAATTAATGGATATCGAGGAAGCAACCTTAACGTGCCATTTTTTAAATGTTGCTACTAAAAAAAGGGTGATGAAAAAAGCAGATATTATCATTGGGTGTGATGGTGTTTTTTCTAAAGTTAGATTTTGTATGCTTAAAAATCTAATGGCAAGTTATCAGCAAACTGTTTTTGATTGGGGATACAAAGAATATCAATTCGATCGTGAGGATGCTAAAAAATTACAATTAAGCATGGATCATATGCACATGTGGCCAAAATCAAATGCTTTATTGGTGGCTATTCCGAATACGGATAACACATTTTCAGTTATTTTAACCGCTAAAATTCAAGATCATAAGGGTGAATCACAAAACTTTGACAAATTGGTTAAGCATGAATTTCACGACGTTGTGAGCATCGCTCCCTCTTTTTTAAAAAATTGTGGTCAGGATCCGTACTATAATTTGGTTAGCATAAAAGTGGATAAATGGCATCTCGATAACAGAATGATACTCATTGGTGATGCCTGTCACGCAACTTATCCCTTCTATGGCCAAGGCATGAATTCAGCATTGGAAGATGTTGTACTGTTAAGTAATTATATTAATAATAAATCATTGTCTCGACTTGAAGCATTTGTTGCCTATGAAAAAATTAGAAAAAAAGATATGAATGCATTGCATCACTTGTCTGAAGTGCATTTACATCAAATGACAAAAGCAATGAGTTCTCCTTTTTGGAAAGCGTGTAACATGCTTGATTATCAACTGGCAAAACTATTACCTGAAAAATGGTTATATGAATATGAAATGGTCGCTCATTCTACGCTCAGTTATACGGCAATTCTGGATGTTGTAAAAAAACAGAGTAAGAAAAAATTAATCAGTGGATTTTATATTATTGCCTTTGTCGTAAGCGTTATTCTTCGCATTAATAAATTAATTATTTAAAGTTAATTGGTACATACTCCATATGGAAATTGAGAAATGACAAGTAAAAAATGGATTCTGACACTTCGCCAACGTTATGATTTAGAGATGTTGGTTGTAGGTGGATTTTTTCATGTACCCCATTTTCTTTCTCAAGCTGATTATAATAACGTTCTAGCACATATGCGACTTGTTAACGGGCAGATTTGGCCCATACCCATCACGCTGGATGTCAACAAAAAATTTGCGCAAACTATTGAGAAGGACGATGAGATCGAATTGCATGATTTTGACAATACATTGCTAGCACGCATGAAAATAACCGATAAATGGAAGCCTGATAAATTATTTGAAGCAGAACAAGTGTTGGGAACAGTCGATGCTAAACACCCAACAGTGGATTATTTGTTGCATCACGCGGGTGATTGGTATTTAGGTGGGCCCGTGTATTTGGTGAAATACCCCACTCATTATGATTTTAGCGAGTTACGCCATACGCCACAAAGTTTGAAAAATTTTTTTCAACAATCGGGATGGAAAAATATCATCGGTTTTCAAACACGAAACCCTTTGCACCGTGCACATCTAGAGCTCACTTTACGCGCGTCAGAATTAATGGATAGTAATATTTTAATACATCCCGTTGTTGGATTAACGCAGCAAGGAGATATCGATTATGTGACACGTGTCCGCTGCTATCAAAAATTATTACCTTATTATCCGCCGAAAAAATCTATCGTAAGTTTGCTGCCATTAGCAATGCGTATGGCAGGTCCAAAAGAAGCGTTATGGCATGCTATTATTCGAAAGAATTATGGTTGCACCCATTTTATTGTGGGACGTGATCATGCAAGTCCCGGCAATGATTCCAACAATAAGCCATTTTATGATTCTTATGCAGCACAAGAGATGGTAGACCACTATCAATGCGAAATTGGCATTAAAATGATTCCTTTTCAAGAAATGGTTTACGTAAAAGAAAGAAATCAATATTGCGCTTATGATGAAGTACGACCCAATGAAACCCCCCGGATGATTTCTGGTACTGAATTACGTCATGCATTATTAGCAGGACGATCTATACCGGAGTGGTTTTCATTTCCTGAAGTTATTCAGGAATTGCAAAGTGCTTATCCTGCAAAACATAAACAAGGCCTTACTGTTTTTTTTACAGGGCTTTCTGGAGCAGGAAAAACAACATTGGCACAGGCATTACAAGCGAAACTGGTCAGTCTGGGTAAACGAAATATCACACTATTGGATGGTGACGTTATTCGTCGCATTTTAGGCAGTGAATTGGGTTTTTCTAAATCAGACCGAGATATGAATGTGAAAATAATTGGTTTTATTGCTTCTGAAATTACAAAAACTGGCGGAATTGCGCTCTGCGCAGTCATTGCGCCGTATGAAAAAGCAAGATATGACAATCGCCAATTAATATCGCAATACGGTGGTTATATTGAAGTTTATATTTCAACACCATTAGCGGAATGTCAAAAAAGAGATCCGAAAGGATTATACGTAAAAGCAAATAAAGGTGAAATAACAGGGTTATCAGGCGTAGATGATCCCTATGAGCCGCCGCATGATGCGGAAATAAATCTTGATACATCCATGCTGAGCGTTGACGCATCGGTAACAAAAATAATGGATGTATTGTATTTGAAGGGCTATCTCAAAACAGATGATTGCGAGAAATGCCGCGAAACTGTCTAGCAGTCTACTTTAAAGGTTTCATGCGCATGCGTGCGATGACAGAGTGCAAGCGCTTGATCACGCATTGAAAATGATGATGAAGATCTCAGTATTTTATTGGGCACTTCTGTAAGAAGCCATGGATCATAAAAAAAGGAGTTTGATTTTATGAGTAGACCTATTCTTCCCCCCTTTACTGCAGAAAATTTTCAAACACTCTCTGAGAATGAACACCGACGATTTGTGCCTAATAGCGATGTTATCGGTCATATTGTGGAAGGACCTGATGGATCAGTGTATCAGTATGCACTACCCGATAGCGGACTCGATTCGCCTTTTGTCGGTCATCTCACTGATATTACATTATTCGATAATACAGTTGCCCATGCTTTTCATGGAAAAACAGAAATGATTTCCAGACGCAGTTGTCATCTTTCCATACAGGTTGATGATGAAACACCCGTTGAATACACGATTCGCCCCTTTTCCCCTCGTGAAAATCGTTCTATCAACTTTGACGACAGGCCCGTTGAACGCGCGAAAGATACGGACGTGGCACGTAGAAAATTCCAAAGAACCCCGGTGAGACAAAAAGGGGGGAATTGGATGGAAATTGTGAGTGCAGATATTTCTAAGCGAAATGAAATGCGACGCACGCCAACTCAAAACCATATAATGGGAAAGCATCATATGGAAGAAGCAGTAGAAGCTGCACAACGCGCACGACAGCAGCTAAGACCAGAGGAGGATAGCGCTACCATACCAGCCAGCGTAGCAGGTTGTAGCCGCTCTGCAAAAGAAGAAATGACTGACTGCTTGGAAGACAATCGCGCATTCTTTTCTGATGATATGAATCAAATTATACAGGCAGGAATTGATGCGCCATTTTATGTGAAAGATGCCAGTGACCCTAGTCTTTTTTCTAAAGAAAAACAATCTCGACACGAATGGCTTCATTGCGAAGGGAACAGTTTAACCCCACTCAATAGAAATCCACAGCGCGCTGATAATTTGGGCGCAGCAGAAACACGATACAATAACTGGATGATGACTAATGGGGAGCGCCAATTGCAATTTTTTGCGTTACATGTCCCGGGATCACGCAATAAAATTAAACCAAGATTTGAAATGTTACTCGATACACAGGCAATTAATCATATTGAATTGCTCGCACTCATTCAGATTAGCAATATCAAAATTTTAATTCACAACCATCTCGACACATTCCAAAGAGATCCACAAGATGTAAAACCCAGTGATTTAGCGACATCGGTAGGCATTTTGTTTTCTTTAATTCAAAATATGCCTTTCTTATCTCGACAAGCGGTAAGACAGGCCACATTTAAGCCCAGTGTTCATCGTTTTCTTGGCACTCTTCCGCCGACTGATGATGATTCTGATGCGGCAGCAGCAGTTTCTACTACTACCGCTTCTTCCGCTCCAGCGCGGGCTCTTTTCCGCACGTGATTGACATGAAAGAATCGGTGTTGTGTCATTTGAGATTGCAGTGCTTGTCTTGCTTTACGCGCGGGAACGGCTAATTTTTCCTGTAAAAATATTTGTACACGTGCATGATCACGAACACCCTGATTCAGATTCCCACGACCTGTATGTCCGCCATATTCATCTTCATAAAAAAGCACCTCATTATTGAAATGTTGTAATCGATGGGTCATTGCTCTGGCATGATAAGGGTGAACACGATCATCCGTAGTGGCCGTTTGAATAAACATAGGAGGATAACGTACATCGCTTCGAATGTTTTGTAAGGGAGAATATTTTTTGATAATCGCACGCATGATAGGATCTTCTGGATTACCATATTCAGCATACCAAATGGGTCCAACACAAAATTGATGATAATGCAGCATATCTAACAAAGGTACTTCACATACAACGGCACCAAAATAAGAAGGTATTTCTATCGCACAAGCGGCTACTAATAATCCCCCGTTACTGCTACCTTGTATGCCTAAAAATTTCGGTGATGTAATTTTTTCTGCAATTAAACTTTCTGCTACGGCAATAAAATCATCAAAGCTGGTTTGTTTATTAACACTACTTCCAGCACTATGCCAGTTCGGACCCAATTCACCGCCACCTCGAATACAGGCCTCGACGTAAACAAACCCTTCTTCTAATAAAAGTCCTGTTGTATTTAAATAATGAGGTGTAATGGAATCCGAAAAACCGCCGTATCCGTATAGCAAGGTGGGATTACACCCATCACGCATGAGCGTTTTAGAAGCAATCATGTAGTAGGGAATTTTAGTGCCATCACGACTTACGGCTTTATGTAATGTCACTTCATAATTGTGCGCATTAAATCGCGGTGCATTTCTTCTGATGCAGGTTAATTCATGTGTTTTAACATGATATAAATATTGTTCACACGGTGTTAAGTAATTTTGATAATGTAAAATAGCCGTATCATTGTTTAATGATATCGATACCACTTTAACATGACCCATTGATGGAAATACGGGTGCTTTGTGATCACGCACAAATCGATTATTTTTATGCGTTAATATTACAATTTCGCTATTCAGATTATTTAATATCTCAATGAAAATATGCGTGTTGTTACTTTTCACGGATTCAATCGCGATATCATCGCCGCCATAAAAACATAATTTTGGTTTCAAATTTTTTGCCAGTGTTCTGGGATGCGCTTCAAACTTTTCAATATCGATACTCATAATACTATTTCCGGGAAATGTTTTATTTTCACTGACGATCCAAGTTGAGCGTAAACGAATTAATGCTGAATCATTAAAAATATCGACTAATTCGGCATCTTTAGGAATAGGCAATAAATCAAACTGAATAGTAGTATCACTCTGTTGTATCAAATATAAATGACTGCAATAGAAATCAGTTTTTTCCTCAAGAAACTGATACGATCCGATTTCTGATAATTCAATACCAATACTGGATCGATTAACTGCAAAAAGGGTTGTTGCTTCGGATAACGATTGGCCTCTTTTTAAAATACGAACGATAGCAGGCTGACCTGAGGTAGTCAGTGTATCTTGGCCGACATTAGTTGCGATCAACAAACTATCTGTTGATAACCATATCGCATCGCTATGCGCGTCTTCAATATAAAATCCATTATCGATAAATTGACGTGTTGCTAAATTATATTCGCGCAAGACACAGGAATCGCATCCTCCTTCAGAAAGTGAGACCAAACAAACGGTTTTACCATTAAATTCTTCTTCAATAAATTGATTAAAAACCCACTCTTTATTTTCTTGCGCACATAATGCATCCATATCAATGAGGGTTTCGGTTGTGGGAGCATATTGAAGATAGGCTGATTGATCTATTCTAAGTTTTCGTCCGTGCGGATGGTCAGTCGTTTTTTGGTAAAACGTAAAATCATCGCCATCATACGAAATATCGTAAGTGCGATTAGAAGCATTAAATGTCGATAATAGCCGATGTTCTATTTGATGAAATTCAGGATGTTGATAAAGGATATTTTCTGTTGTGTGATTTTGTCGTTGAACCCACGCTTTTGCAGATTTCCCATGGATCTTTTGCAAAGATGTTGGAATGCGCATCCAGTTCCTCCGTGAACAAATGCCTAATGCTATTGAAACAGAGGATAAAGCAGATTGTCAATGCCGAGGAGTAGGTGCGATCCAGCGTCTTACGAGTCATGAACGTTAGCGATTAGAAATATAAAATCTCATGCGTACCGCCCAAATTAAATCACCTCATCGTCTCAACAACAACCAATACACCACTACAATCGATGACAATAAAAACATATAAATCCACATCAGATGCACAAGATCAACAACATGAATAAATCCCACCAAATACGACATAAAACCCGTAATAGAAATATTCACTAAATACATGACAGCCGTAGCGGTACCAGCCATGTCACGAAAAATCGACAAGCCTTTTCCAATCGACATCGGAACTAATAACCCACACACTAAAAACATGAATGCACTCATAATACTTGTAGCAATCACACTCTTTGAAAAATAATAACTAATGATCAGCAATAAAATGCCGACACAAAATGTTACGTGAATGGTAATAAGCCATAATTTGCTTAATTCAAATCTGTGCACCAAATAGCGTGCAAGCAAAGAAGTGAGTAAATACACCACGCCTAACCACAATGCCACATGACCAAAAAATAAAGGGGAATGATGGAATTCGCTTTGAATGAGGAAAGGACCAGACACATTAAAAATCACAATCAAAGAATAAGATAACCCTATCATCGTAATAATGCCGATAAATTGTGGATTTTTTAAAATAATCACCATATTTTTTTTGATCGTTGTAATTTTCAATGGGTGCTGATGTTGATGCGTTTCAGGTAAAATAAAATAAACAACTGCTAATGCGATAAAAGCAATAAATGCAAAAAAATAAAATCCCGCCTGCCAACCATTATGTGACAACCGGGTAGGCAATTTTCATCAAATAATTATCTGTACAATTTAAGGTGGTGTTAGTATATTCTCGATAGCATCGTAAGAGTCAAGGAATGATTTAAGGATAAATTTATGCGTGCGAATGTTCAACCACCTACAACTTATGTCCTTTGGGATTTAGAAACAACAGGACTGAATCCTGCCCATGATCAAATCATACAATTTGCAGCCATTCGAGGCGAATTTCGTGATGGTAAGTTTGCTGAAATAGAACGTTATAACATTCGTATAAAACTCAGTGAAGATATTATTCCACATCCACAAGCCTTATTGGTCAATCGTACTTCTGTGGAATTGTTTAATGAAGGAATAAGTGAATATGAGGCCGTCAAATTAATTCATGAAATCATGAACAAACCAGGAACGATTAATCTCGGCTACAATTCATTGGGGTTTGATGATGAATTTATACGGTTTGCTTTTTTCAAACATTTGCTCCCGCCTTATCGACATCAATTTGCAAATGGCTGCTATCGTATGGATATTTATCCGATGGTGCAAATGGCCTATCAACTTTGTCCTGACCTTTTACGTTGGCCTATGCGCGATGGAAAAATTTCTCTTAAATTAGCCCACTTAGTACAAGAAAATAATTTGAGTTCAGGCACATCGCATGATGCACTGGTAGATGTGTTAGATACCATTGCCATTATGGAAAAATTATATAGTAATGCAGGATTTTGGCGCGAAGCGACTGCCTTTTTCAAAAAAGAGTTCGACAAAACATTTTATAATGGGGGTGTGCCAACGCGTAATATTACGATTGGTGGTCAAAATTATTCGCTCGGTTTTTTAATGGGACATACTGAAGCATTCCCAGCATTATGTTTGGGTACGCATGCTAAATATAAAAATCAAACGCGTTGGTTAAGATTAGATGGGGATATTATTAATGATCGGGCATCTCGTAAAAAACAAGGTGAACCGCCTTTTTTATTTTCTTATAATGACCCTAGATTACAATTGAAATTATCTGAATCACAAAAAGTGCGTATCGAAGATAATTTACGCTATCTCGCTGAACATCCTGATGTATTTTTAACGACAAAAGAACGTCATCTCAATGAACAATATCCAGAAACTGCCAACGCCGATGTCAATGCGGCACTTTATCTCATGCATTTTGCAGAAACTACTGAAGAAAAAGAAAAAGAAAGAACCGTCGAACATTTACTCAAAAGTTTTCATCTGCTTGAAGACCCGAGAAAACATGAAATAGTAGAAAAATTAAGGCAGGTGAATAAAACGCATAAAGAATTAATGGTGCGATTAATGGCTAGATTAATAACGGAAGGGCAAAAATCGATTCGATTGTCGGCAGAAGATAATGCGCTTTATCAAAACCATCTTGCGCGTGTATTTAGTATGGGTTATGCAGCACCTATTTTTGATCATCGTGGACAACCCAAATTAACACTGCCAGCTGCCATTGCTGAAACTGAAAAATTATTAACAGAAAGAACCGGTGAAGAAGACACACTATTTTTAATGCACTTAAAAGAGTGGTATCAGAGTCATATTGGTAAATATCAACCTACTTATTCAACACATGCTGAAATAGGGCTTCAAACCAATGTTGACGATGCTGCTGCTGTAGCAACTGCTGTGCCAATGATGCTAGATGACACAGATGAGGCAATTGACACAGCACAATCAACAGCTGTCCGAAAAAGAGTGCGCGAGAATGATGATACTGGGAGGGTGGAAAGTCCGGATGAGATACCATATTCATTGGACGTAAGCGAAGTCAATGATCTTATGAATTTCTGTGGAGAAGTGAAATCAGAATATTGTGCTGTGAATAGCGCGAGATTTGATGCTGCGCTGTTCACAAGAACGCCTGGTCTTAACAGAGAAATGGCAGCGCAATCTGCGAGTCCGTTTCCTGTAAACGATGTCAGATTCCGCTCTTAATCACGGTGACAACCGCTTACCGTGATCCCAGATTACGATCTTTCTACACAGGTTCAGATGTCTTCGGCCTTCCAATGTATAGGGGCTGTAAATAAATAACTTGACATTTTAGCATCTCATTGTTTCGACATGGTGAACTGCTTAGAAAGCCCTTATGGCGGATCCATCACGGCAGCCCTATTTTTACAGGCCTTTGTAACACCTGAAACCCATTGGGCGCATGTCGATGTGCCTGCTTGGCACTTCAAACCCAAAGTAGGCCGTCCATTGGGTGCGGATGCGTTTGGAATACGGGCGGTGTTTGAGTGTGTGAGGGCGTTGTAATTACGCATTTTTTCTAAAAAATCCTTCAACCTGACAACAACCTGAATTACCTAAAACCGCAAATTGAGAGGTCACGAGGTATAGCTTAAGAAAAGATTAAATTTGCCATTCTACTTGATCTGTGCTTGTGTCGCATCAACATATTGTTAAAATCCGTGTTAAACTAACCAAGGATTTTAACTATGCGCCGTCCACTAAATCTTTTTGCTTTTCCCATTTTTTCACCATCTGCGCAATTACGCCACTATGGACCGACAACATTTTCTGGTTCGTATGAACTTCGTTTGTCGGCAACTCAACAACCTGTTAAGCATTTGCCCGCTCAGTACAATCCAGAAGAGGCTGCTAATCAAGCAAAAACATATGGTTACCCGCTTGATGATGAAAAGGCGCCGTCGACAAAACGTGTTCCTGTAACGCACACTGAAATTTCTCCTACTCAGTTGAGGGTAGTCTTGCAGATGAAAAAGCGCATGGTTCTTTCCTATAAATTGAATGGCAGAGAGTTACCCAAGAAAAGGGTTCATCAAGAAAAACCCGAAAGCCTATCTGAAGATTACACAGTGGGTAAATACAGTTTTTGGGTCGGAGATGAAAACATATTGCCGTTGTTGACGCAGCAATTACCTGTGTCGCAATCTCTAGCTGATACATTAGACAAATTACCGACTGATGCATTTCCTGTGATGGATGAGCGTCATGAGAGCGTGAGAGAACAAATCAAAAAACAAATTAATAATGCAAAGGGGCCATGGCGTGAAGAAGGCACGCGCATTGCCGAAGCATTACAGAAAAAAGTGACGGCTGATATAACGGGTAAATTTAGCGGCACTTTTGAAAAAAATATCGGTGATGGTATAAAGGAAACTGATATCCGGAGTATTGAAAATATAACATCCACAATAATAATGGATGGGGATGTTAAAGCGGCAATATTGCATTTGTATACAGTACCCATTAGCTCGTTTTCAACAACGTGTGGGAAACAGATTTTTGTTAATTTGTTTACTGGGGAGGCGAGTATTGACAAGACACAAAGCGTTTTGCAAAAAGAAAGACTTCCCGATACAAGAAAAGAATCTGCTGTGTTAGTGCTAAATCAAAACAGTGATGCAATTCCAAGATTCTCAGAAAGTAATTCTCTTCCGCCTGCAGTACTACTACCACAAGTCAGGACGAATTATCTCAGTGAACACACTACCGGTAGTAATCTTTCTGCTGATGACACTGCAACACAAGCGATTAATACTTGGTGGATTCTTGCTGCTGCTGTTGTTGTTGCGTCTGCTGCTGCTGCCGCGTCTGTAGTCGCTTATGAGCGACATCGCGCTCACTTAGCAGAAGCAGAAAATGAGCGGTTACAAGCAGACAGGAGAGCACGTGCAGAGTGTGAGGAGAAGCGTCGGTATATCAACGCCGGATTGTCAGAGGAGTGGCGCACAATGACGGATTACGCGAGTCCTTGGTGGCACAACAACCCCCCCGTGACGATGAATTCTCAGCCGCCAGTAGCGCCTCCTCAACCGCCAATCGTTGTTGTGCCGCCCAGAACGCCAGACCCTGTTTCTCCGCCGCAACAGCCGCCGGTTGCGACGCATTTAACATCCGCTTCTGGCGCTGGAACGGCAGTGAGTTCAGGCGCATCGTATTCTTATGCTCCCAGGGTTGACTCCAGTGGTAGAAGTTATAATGGTAACGGTAACGGTGACGGTAGTCATAACAATTACGGTCTCAAGATTGGATGGATAGATTTTGGAGGTGCTGCTGCTGCTGCTGCTGCTGCTGCTGCTGCTGCTGCTTCTGATGATTATCATCATCGCGCAACAACGACACCAACTCGAAGAAGAGAACCTCGCTATGACGATACGTTCACTCCAAAACCGGGGAATAGAACTGCTGATGGCAATAGAGAAAAACGGCCACCAACCCGAAGAGGGGGGAATGGCGGTACTACGTTAAGTTCAGCACAGGAGGATAGGATTAATGCGAGAATTGCCGAGAAAAAAGCGGAGTTCTCCGGCGGCGGCGCAGAAGTGAATCCCCACGCGAGACGCGTGGATAACCGAAGGGAGTGGTGATCAAACACATACACGAGGTATAGATGCTTAGGTGTCGTTCTATCGCGGCATGATCGGCATTCAGTGCAGCATTCAAAAGGCAGGCGATTTCAAAGCGTCTTTGATAATTTTCAGCAAACAGATCTGATGGCATGATTCAATAAAAAATATGTGTCCCTGATAATTTACATACGCAAGGATGATTTATGGATTTCTTGAGACATTATCGTTACACACTATTTATATTTTTCGTGTTCTGTCATAGCTGTTACGCTGCAACTTGCAAAGTTCCTCAAAAATTGATTTTTCGTCCAACATCATTGGCTTATCAAAAAAACACACTCTATGTTTTGGGTAGAGGATACGAAACATTTTATTCCATTAATCTAAAAAATTGTCATTCACAATACATCACGGGTGGCGAAAAAAATGGATTTGTTTCACCTCTAGGACTTGCTGACAACAGCAATAAAGGACAATGGGTCGTGCTAGATTCAGGCACTGGAATGATTAATATCAAAAATGGAAAAATATTAGGTATGATCGGTAATAAAATGCCGGATATGTTAAGCACCGTTTTTCCTTTAACTGATGATCCTGATTATTTTATTGCCATCGGTGATCGTTCTGTCTATAAAGTCAATTTTTCCACTGGAAAAATAACAATAATATCAGATGCAACACATGGCACTGGTCCTTTAATGCAAGACTTGCGTGCAGTAACGATTTCTCAAAATAGAATATTTGCACTTGATTATCATGAAAAGAAAATTTACGAAATTAATTTAAAAGATGGAAATCGCCATGTTTTTGTTGATTTGAAAAATTTTTCAAAGATGGGTGTCAAATGTCAACAACCGTTCGGTATTGCATCAAGCAATACGGAATTATTTGTGACAGATCCACAAGCTAAGCAAATTCTTTCAATTAACATCAAATCACATAATGTAAGCGTATTAAACAGCAATAAAACGCAAAAAAACAATCCGATGATCGCGCCTATTGGAACGTTTTATGATGCCACCGAACACACCCTTTATGTAAGCGATTTTGGAAAAAACGCGATATATTCCTTAGTAATTTCAAATAATGCAATAATTGCCACAAGGCATACGGTTGCCGAAATGGGAAAAACAACATCGTATCCTAATGAAATGGTTTTTCCAGTTGATATTATGATTACAAAAACGGGAGATCTTTTAATTGGTGATCAACATGCTGCTGCTGTATTTAAATTAAATCCAAAAACAAAGAAATTGACCTTATTTTCAGCGCCAAATAAAGGTAATGGACCAATCATGCTAGAAGGAAATGCATTACATCAATTTTCTCATGATTCAATTTTATTGACAGATACGTCTCTTACGCGCGTTTATGAAATTGATCAAAATGGAAATCGCACTGTCTTTTCACCCGCAGATAATAATGTGCCTGGTGATCCGATCTGGATAACAAAAGGCCTAAATTATAATTGGTATATTTCAAGTGGTGGTGACAATAAAATTTATCAATTTCATTTTGATTTAAAAAATCATACTGTTCATAGTCAGTTAGTTTCAGACAATAATGGAAAGGGGGAAGGCCCACATCTTCATAATTTGCTTGGCATCGTATGGGACTCTAAAAATAATCAATTGATTGTAGCTAACCAGGGCCCAAATGATTTATTGTTCGTCAATTCAGAAAGTGGTAATCGCACCGTGTTATCTGGAAAAAACAAAGGGGATGGTCCAGAATTTAAATATCTCGCAGGTTTGGCATTTGTTTATCCCGATACTATTTATGTTGCAGATAGTTTTCGTCCAGCTTTGATTCGGGTAAATATAAAAAACGGAAATAGAACAATTGTGTCTGGGGTTAATGATGGAAAAATCATTGGCAAAGGACCCATGTTTAAAACGCCCGCATCCATCGCATTAACCGATTACAACAAAAAAGCTTATATTACCGATCCGCATGGCCAAGCGGTTTATGCTATCAACCTTAAATCAGGTGATAGGGAATTGCTGAAAACATCAGCACGCCAAACTAAATGAGTATTTAACATAATATAAAAATCAATTGGTTAATTGATAAATTATGCGTCCATACGAAGTTGGGAATTTCTGTAGAGATCGGGAACTATGGCCTAATAATTTTTCATTTTTTTGAAAATATTTTTTTCGTTGATCGACTGTAAATTTCGGCGGTTTGTCAAACGCCTTCACTTCCTGTTGATAATATCGCTAATCGTGGCATAAAAATCCTTTTTCATGGCAGTTTATTTGATCATTTTAAATTATTACTGCTTCTTGTTTTAACAACTTATCTTTTGCCGTTGCGTGTCTATCTCGCCTTTCAATATCAATGTATTTATCGGTGATTGCGCCAGAACTGTGACCTGCATCGTCACGGACATGCTCGCGTGGTCGGCGTTTCACATCCTCTGAAATGCCTGTATGACGCAACCAATGCACTGTTGTTTGTGATAATACAGCGGCATCCTCATTGAATCCATCGTGATTTAAGCGCTCAATCGTTGCGTCAAAACAGGTCTGTACAATTTTACGTATGAATGATGTGTTACTGATTGCACCAGGTCCTTTTATTTTTGGCAATAAATATGATTTATCGGAAGGCGAGGGTAGTGGTGATAAATTTAAATGGGTGCGCCAACGCTTTAATGATTTTAGCATCGTGTCACTGATTGCAATTTCGCGCTCTTTATTGCCCTTACCCACAACGGTGAACCACCAGTTTCCATCATGATCTTTTTGAAAGTCATTCATATGTGGCGTCCATCGATCGCTCGATGTCAATTCAGAAATTCGTAAATACATTAAAAACAATGCTGATAAAATAAATAACGTGCGCTCATGTTTTGGCGGATTTTCACGCGCTAACATTTCTGCTGTTTCAATCACATATTCCCATTGCAATTCGGATAGCCGTCTTATTTTTGGTTTTCCTTGATGCTTACGTAAAAATTTACTTTTCTGTCTGATGTGTGCGACAGGATTTATTTCGGTGACTTCTTCTTGAATTAAAAAATTATAAAAGCTGCTTAAAATGGCAAATATTTCTTTTAGTGCCGTTTCTGACATTTGATAGTTTTTTATTTTTAATTCTTCACCGGAGCGCGCAGCTGATTTTGAAATCGTTACAACAAATGGTCGCCATTCTGCGTTGGGTATACGTAAGCCATCTTTCACAACAAATCGAGGTACTTTTTTAAGTGAAATCCAACTTTCTGGCGGCTTTTGACAAAATTGCAAATACGCTTCAATATCCGCGCGTCGTAAATCGCAAACCGATTTTTTGGTAATTTTCCATGACCAATGCAATAATCGCTCAAGCTCGCGACGGTATGCATTGAACGTGGCTTGGCTGCCATTGTAGCTCGTTAAAAATGAAATCCCGCTGCGATAATCGGATTTCCAAAATGGAAAATCAAAATGTGGGTCTGGCGTTTCTGAGATATTTTCAACGGTATCATACAGTGGTAGCAGGGCATACTTATCGGACATATTGACCATCCTTGTGGTGTTCAAAATCGTTCCATATTTGACAGCAGATATGATAACATGCCGAGCATTAGACTGATAATCTTTATTATCAGTACATTATTTTAATTCTATACAGAGGCTAAATATTATGAAAAAAGTATTGATAACTGCTCTTTTTCTCGCGATTCCTTTAACTAGCTGCTTTGCCATCACTTGTCCAAGCGGATCCATATTTCAAAAGGCTGTTTTTGTAAAAAATGTGCGCTACTCGTATCAATCCAATTTTTATTTTTGAATTATTTTATAATGGAAATTTAGTGCGCATGAAACCAAAAAAATTAAATTTGGCCGTTGTTGCTGGAAATCTGTTGGAATGGTATGAATTTAGTTTGTACGGTTTCATGGCAAGCATTTTTGCGAAAGTCTTTTTTCCAGCAGAAAAATCATTAACGGGATTAATGATTGTCTTTGCGGCGTACGCGGTGAGCTTTAGCATGCGTCCGATAGGTGGATTAATCATTGGATACCTTGGTGATCAATATGGACGAAAAAGAGTTTTATTGATTTCGATAATTGCATTAACGGCACTAACAATAGGTATTGGTATTTTGCCAAGCTATGCGAGCATTGGAATTTTGGCACCTATTTTTCTTATTATACTTCGGTTAATGCAAGGCGCTTTTATCAGTAGCGAGTATGTTGGCGCTACAGTTTATCAAACAGAAATGAATGCACATCGTCCGGGATTTTATGCGGCATTTGTGCAATCCAGCACATTTGTTGGTGGCTTACTGGCATCGCTTTCTGTTTTATTTATAACATGGTTTTTTTCAAATGAAACCATATTAAATGGCGCATGGAGAATTCCCTATTTATTAGCAGGTGTTTTTGCCGCTATTATTTTTTTAATGCGGTTAAAATTACCAGATATAAAACAGCAAAAAAACAAAACAATAGGTTTACTTGAAACATGGAAAACCATATTTAGAAATCAAAAAATAAAACTATTGCAAGCCATTTTTATTCCATCCGCTGCAACAGTATCCGTTTATTATTTTATTTATCAGCTCAGTTACTTGGTGACATTTTTAAAAGTAAGCTTATCAATATCATTAATCATCATGGTTGCGAGTAAATTAATATTATTTATATCATTACCATTTTTTGCACATTTTGGTGATCGGATTGGGCACAAGAGATTTTTAATCAGCAGTCTTATTGTTTTGATGCTTTTCGCTTACCCAGTTTTTTATTTGATGACTCAGCCTATCATTTTGGACTTAATCATCGGACAAGTTCTTTTCGCATTGCTTGTCAGCCCATATTTATCGCTAAATATGGCTTATGTCACTCAGCTGTTTTCACCACAGAATAGATTGACCGCCAGTACAAGCACAATTAATTTAAGTATCGCTATTTTTGGTGCAACAACACCGCTGATCTCGTTATTTTTAGTAAAAATAACACATTTACCCATTATGCCTTTGGCATACTTTTTAGGAACATGTCTATTGTCGTTAAGTGCCATATTATTAAATTGATTCTGAGAATTTATTTTTCAATCTTTCTTCTAAATTAGTTTTAACACCGATTTTCACAACCCCGCTAACCGCCATGAGTATCGAAAAAATATCCGTGCAGCGCTCAACCGCGGAGAAGCATATCATCAATTGCTGCTAAAAATTATGGCTATTGGTGGTGGCGAATTTCGTGGCATGGGTGAATTAGAAGTAGAAATTTGGAACGAATAATTCCTTATCAAGAAAATGCTGCGAGCATCTTGGATATCAAGACATTACTTTTCAATGCTCGTATCACCTGATGAAAATGCTTTTGTTTCGCCATTATCCATTTTCATTAATAAATAACCTTGATCGTTAATACCCTGCGCTTTACCGCTGATTTTTGTTTTAGCATTTTTGATGTTGATATTTTTATTGAACAAGCAATCAACGCAATGCCATTCATCTTTAAAAGATGCCAATCCATACTCATTAAATTGAGCAAGATAATGCATTAAATTATTGATGAGTGAAGCACATAGTGGATTGCGGTCAATATAATTGTTTGCAATGTTTCGAACAGATGTCCACGCCTGAGATATTTGATTATCTTTATCAAAATGCATATTCACATTAATGCCAATACCAATGATCACAGAGCACCCACCATTGCTTTCTGCTTGTGATTCAATGAG
>Ga0155584_1005_pt1 | contig 39643 bp, 68 predicted proteins | sample RifCSPhighO2_12_FD_107241 | JGI IMG/M metagenome (GOLD analysis project Ga0155584, IMG submission 107241) | Gammaproteobacteria bacterium RIFCSPHIGHO2_12_FULL_40_19
AACGTTAGAGAGCTTTTAAGCCAAATTGAGCTCCAGGCTAGTGCTAGGAGGCTCCTAGAGAAAAAGATTCGTGAAGCAGAAAAAGACAATTCCATCCTCAAACAACACCTGGACGCCAAATGTTGTCTAAACGACAATCGATGCTATGCTGAGGACGATGAAGAGCCTTTTCTTCCGGCTGATGATGAGGCTACATTTGAGTTGGCCAGGATCATTGGTCGAATTGAAGGTCGCTTCTTGAAAGTTCTAGGTAATCGTCTTTTCGAATACAACGAAGATGAGCTTCAACAATATACCCACGAACAGATTTCCGAGAAAGTGCAGTTGGTCTATGAAGAGCTTAGAGACATTCTGGCGGAGTTTGATAACCTATGAGCGCGAAGAATGATGAACCAGGATCGCTGGTCGTACCGGCAGTCGTGCTTATGATATCCGTCATCTTGCTGATACTTAGTCTATTTTGCGCATCAGGCTGCACCCTGAACATGATTATGACCCACACCGAAGGGAACGCCTCCGATGTGGTTGACTCAAACCCTAGCACAAAAGCTGACGTTAGCCCCGATATCTCTGTGCCTCTGGTACCGTAAGCGCTATGATCTCGTACTCGATGTTGTCAAGCTGTTTGTTTGTTTCTGCAAGTATTTTGCTCAGATTGTCCTTTTTGTCATATAGGCTCTGCAACTCTTTACACTGTTCACAGGGCGTGCTCTTTTTCCGGAGGGCCCGCTCCAGGCTAATGCATGGTAGGGTCGTGACGGCCCCGCAATCGCACTTCACGACGTATCTATGTTGCCTACCCTTGCTGTAGAGAAAGTCGGTGATGGTAAAGGTGAAAACCTTTGACCCAACCCTCTCGGCTCTTTTTTTTATAGCTTTCATGTGCTCTTCATGCATTACCAGTAGCTCCTATTTAAGAGGCGATTACAGCGAGGATCGGAGCATCTGACGGGCTTCTTGTAGGGTAAGAGGTCATCAAGCGTTACATCGCCTCCTGTATACTCGCTGATCTGCCTGGCAACCTGGACTGTAAAACGCTTCTCTCCCCTCACTTGTTGGACAAAGTAAGCATAATCTTGGCCTAAAGCTTTGCATACGGATTTCAAGGTTACATTTTGCTTTTCACACCACTCTTTCAAGTTCATACTCTCTCCTGGTTTCGGACTGTTCGTTTTCATCATCTTTAAAAAGACCTCGGGAATAGTCTCGCTGAAAACGATATTTCTGGTCCAATGCCAGTTGACCAAATGCCGTCAGTCGACGGTTATGTTGGTCTACGCGTAGATTTGGGGTCATATATCCCTCCTTTTGATACTATACTATCACCTTTAGGTGTAGAGCACAAGAGAAAAGTGTAGCCAGAAAATAAGGTGTAGTGCTATAATAGGCTCAAACCATAAAAATGGAGGATGGTATGACCCTAGCAACACAATCAGATTTCGCAGTGCAGCTCGCTGAGTTCGACAAGATTCAGGCTACTTGTAAGCAGATCCTTAATACAAAGCACTACCAGGCTTTTGGAGAGGCTGGAATACATGCAATCATGGCAAGGGCCAAGGCGCTCGGTATTCACCCCTTTGAGGCCCTAAATGGGGGCTTTACGTGCATCCAGGGTAAGGTAGGGATGTCGACCGAGATGATGGCGGCTCTTGTTCGTCAAAGAGGACACAGCATCATGAAAGACCCCAAGTCAAATGGTGAAGTCGTTATCCTGCATGGAAAGCGTGCCGACAATGGCGATACCTGGACTTGCACTTTTAGCAAAGACGATGCCATTGCCGCTGGTCTATGGAATTCGTCTACATGGAAGAAATACCCTAGCGTCATGCTTTACAATCGTTGCATGAGCCAGCTATTCAGACAACTCTTCCCCGACCTTTCCCTTGGGGCAGGTTATGTTGAGGATGAGCTCAAGGAGATCACTAGATCAGGTGAGTATGCCAATGTAAAGCAGCTTGACATAGCCGAAGTCGAAGAAATCAAGCCTAGCAAGATTAACGCAGAGCGGGCTTTAGAAGTGGAGGCTCTACTCGCTCAAGTGCCCCCAGAAGTGGCCAAGGGCTGCATGGAGTGGGTCAAGCAAAGAGGATTTCCTCTAATTGGCGACATGACCCCAGAATTCTTCGAAGAGGTAAAAACGAAACTTCGCTTAAAAATAGAGTCTCTTAAAAAAGCATCTGCTATATCGGGGGAAAAAGAGGAGAACCCCAATGAGTAGCGCTGAACAGATGATCGAAGACGTCTTCATGACTTGGTCGGAGCATCTTGAACACATGGAAGAAAAACAGATGTACAACTTCATGATAAACGCCCTGGCCGTTACGGCGGTCAGGGAACGAGACAAAGCAGAATGTTATAAAATGGCCCTTAAACGATGTGAGATAATGAAAAGATGAAAATAGTGAATCTTGAGCAAAATACGCCTTCTTGGCTGGCCTATAGAAAGCATCACATTGGGGGCAGCGACGCTGCATCTGTTTTAAATATTGGCTTCATGACCCCCAATCAGCTTTACCTTAACAAGCTTGGCCTGTGGGAGCCTAAAATCACCTCCAGGATGAATCGAGGCCATGAGCTTGAGGGAGCCGCTAGAAGCCTAGCCATGGAGATGCTGCAATGCGATTTAAACCCTCTTTGTGTCGAACACGACAAAAGGCCCTGGCAATCGGCTTCCTTGGACGGAATCGATCGCAAGCATACGTTCATTGTCGAAATCAAAACGGGGGGCGCAGCGGCCCTGGAAAGAGCCAAGAATGGCGTTATTCCAGACTATCATGTTTGTCAAATCCAGCATCAGCTGGAAGTCTCGGGATTAGATCATTGTGTGTATTTCTTTTATGATGGGAAAAATGGATATCCTATTGACGTATATCGCGATACCCGCTATATTAATCAGCTTAATGAGGCTGAAGAGCAGTTTTGGGACAATCTCCAGAACTTTGTCCCTCCTCCACTTAATCAAAAGGATTACGAGGAGCATGAGACCGCAGAGCGCCTACGACTAGCCCGTGAGTGGCTCGAGGTTTCCGAGCGACTGAATCGTGATGAGAAGCTCGAGAAAGAACTTCGCGAGAAGCTCATAACGGATGCTGGAGAGCGCAACACAGTGGGCGGCGGTGTTAAGATCCTCATGATGGGAAGAGCCGGCAGCGTAGACTATAGGGCGGTCCCAGAGCTAAAAGGAGTGAACCTTGACAAATACAGGAAAGAGGCTGTTAAATTTTTCCGGGTGACTAAAGTATGAAGAAAAAAAATGAAGATAATGTGATAGATCTTGTACTTTCCGATGAGCTTCCCCATTTGGGAAATGGGGACGCATTAGGAACATGGTACAAGGAAATCTTTAGTCAAAAGTGCTATATAAGACTTCACGATCGTTGGAAATACATAGGAAGAAATAAAGATTTTCCTCCTGACACAGAAAAATGGATTAAGATTGCACACCCTCTTGACATCAAAGAATGAACCATAAAATAGTACTTAGGCCCTATCAAAAGGAATGCCTAGAAAAAATCCAAGAACACTTTAGGGATTATGATAGACAGATAATCCAACTTCCCACTGGAGCTGGAAAGACTGTCGTATTCCTAAGTTATATTGCTTCTAGACCTGGAAAAGCTTTAATTGTTTGTCCTACGGTAGATCTCGTGGATCAGGTCAAAGAAACGGCCGAGAAGTTTAGCAATGCTACAATCTTCTGCAAAGGACTTCGGAGAAAATGGAGAGAAGCAGATATCACCATCTCAACAGCGGCTGTTTTGAATTATAAGTCTTCGCAAGAGTTTCTCAAAAAACAGAAATTTGAAACAATTATTTTTGATGAGGCTCATAAGGCTCAATGCAAAACATACTTGAATTTCCTAGAGATGATCGACTATCCATTCAAACTTCTAGGATGTACGGCAACTCCTGAAAGACTCGACAGGAAACCTCTTCTTGACGTTTTTGACGAGCTTACTTACACAAAAAACATCATCGAGCTTATTCATGGTGGCTTTCTTTGTGACATGGAAGCTCATAAGATAAAGACTGGAATAAAATTAGATCATTTAAAAGTCCGAAGTGGTGAATTCATTCCCACCGAGCTAAAGAAACTCGAGACGCCGGCTAGAAACAAGATCATTATTGATACTTACAAGCAGAACTGCCAAGACAAAAAGACGCTTGTATTCTGCCTCTCGATAAATCATAGCGAAAACATTGCTTCTATGCTCCGTCAAGAGGGGGTCAAGGCGGAAGCTATTCACGGTAAACTCGGTGCTATCCAACGAAGACTTATTCTTAAGAGATTCAAATCAGGACAAACCAAGGTTTTAACAAACTGTCAGCTGCTAACGGAAGGCTTTGATGAACCATCTATCGAAGCTATTCTCATAGCAAGGCCGACTAAATCTAAAGCCCTCTATTGCCAAATGATAGGAAGGGGTCTCAGAATCAATCCAAATAAGGAATTATGCTACCTGTATGAATTAGGCGACAATTCTCACAATATATGTTCTTTCAATGTCGCAGCCGGACAGGAACCAGACTTTGTCTTTGAATATAAGAAAGGCACTCGCCTTACCGAATTATCTGAGGATTTGAACAAGCTAACTCTCGATGATGTTGAGGTTGTAAAGGAAAAGATCAATCTATTTGAGGGAGATAGAGATTGCCAACACAAAGGGAATCAAATCAATGTATTCAAAACTAAATTTTATACATATCCTCCTACTGAATATCAAAAACAAAAATTAAAAGAATTAAATATAGAAGATAGGTTTGTAGACACTTTTCTTGAAGCAGCCTTTCTGATATGGAAACACAATGCAATGATAGAATATGGCATCAATTAAAAAAACAGGAAGCATCCTTATCAGAAGAAAAGGTGTTCAAATGTCTGCAACCATTCGTGATGAAAAAGCGAGAAAGTTATGGGTTGCCTACAAAGAAGACATTATAGATCAGATGTATTATTTTGACGTTCCTTTACAGGATATGATAACGTTAAAGGATGCAATAGAGTTAAAGTTAAAGGAATTAGAGAGAGAAGGTAAAGATCAAAGAACTATTGGAGATGTTAAAAGATTGGAGATAGATTTTAAGGAATTTATAGAATTTCCTCTAAATAAAATCAAATACGATGCCTTGATGGAAAAGATCAAGGATATGTTAAAAGCCACTGTATTTTACGGCGGAGCGGGAAAAGGAACGGGAAGTGAAAGAGTACAATCTTCAACAACAGTCTTGCGTAAAATTCGGGTTTTGAGTACAGTCTTTTCCAACATGATAAACCAAGGTGTAAATGTTGAGAATCCTGCACTACGAGTAGCTCAATATCTACATACAATGAAGGAGAAAACATGACAGCAATGCAACTTGAGTTACCATTCATGATGGAAGATCCACACCTAAGGGCCATCAGGATCTTCGAAGACCGTTTCGAAAGAAATCGTAAATCCCTTCATGCGAAGAACGGTGAAGTGATTAAAAGAGTCGACACCGTGGAGCAGAAAGTCGACTTTTTGATAGATGCTATATGTAAAGGTAAAGTGGAGTTTAAATTCTTATGAATATTGGTGATTTTAGAGTCGTAGTAAGCTTGAAAGGAAGCTACCTATGTTGCAGTCCAGAAAAAGCGGAAAGTCTCTCCAAAGAGCTTGGAAACGCTCCAATTGAAAAATACGATCTGGAAAGACATTGTGGGCATGTCTTGAAAGTTAAGGAGAACGCATGTATTGGATAGTAGATATAGATGGAGATTACATTAATCTTGAGCATGCCTTTTCAATTGTTACTGAATGGGAGAATGTCGAGACAGAAGCTGAATGTGTCTTGGTAAGTGCATATTTTCCCTTTCTTGATAGAGACAATAAGCCATTTTATCGTCCTATCCGTAGATTTGATAAAGAGGGTTACGAAGAGGCGTGTAAATTTATGTCAGAGATCACCCACAAAGCCATGAAGGGATTCTAATGCATTGCGATTTCTGCCACCGTAAATTTGAGTATTACCTCCAGCATCAGATCGTCACTGAGACCTTCAGCCAACGATTCTATGAGGTCCACAGAATCGCCCTTAGCGTCTTCATGTGCCTCGATTGCGCCTACTCTAAGCCAGTGACATCGAAGATCTTTGCGAGACCTCGTAGTTTAAGTTTATGACCTTGTCATGCATCCTGGGGTTCTTGTGAAGCGAAAGCCTTTTCTTCAGAGGCGGGTTGTCTATAGGTTTCGACTCCATGACTTCTAGGATGTCTTCGTTGATCTCCTCTAAGAGTTCAACGTCCTTGGCGATGACTTCGGGATTAAGCCCTGAACAGGCCGTAAGGGCCGTTAGGAGGGCGATTGAGCGAATAACAAAACAGATCTTTTCCATTTGGTACCTCATAAACCGACTCTAGCAAACTGAGAGTTTTTCTTGTGTAAAATTTCTCTGTTGGCTAGAGTGTGAGAAAAAAAGGAGGACCTATGAAGAAGATTTTATTCGCTCTAGCTCTATTGTGCGCCTATCAAGGCCATGCCGACGAAACATCTTGGAAGCAAGACTTTCTCAAAATCATCGACGCTGAACATTACATCCTTGAAGAGATCCCTGTGCACCCGCATCGGAAGATCGTCTTGTGCATGTTATTCCCCTCACAGCATTACTCGGCCTACAAAACCCGTTTAAGCAATGACAGGAAGCACATTTTGACTTACGTTCATCTGAAATATGATGAAGCTAAGAAATTTTTCCCTTGGCTTAAATTTCATAAAAAGTCATACTTGAACCCACTGAAAGGTTACAAGTTTAGAGTACCTAAAGACCAATACATTCCTGAGATCGAGCCACAGCCCGAAGTCCAGGAAGAGCAACCAATACAAGAGGTTCCAGATGATGTCAGTCCCGGTGATGGTCACTTCGATGGTGAGCCTGACCCCGATTTCTTTGAATGATATTCCGGAAGAATTTAGGTTCAACTATGATGAGCTTGTCGTATGTGATGAAAGGGTCCTTTCTGAAAATCTCCGTATAGTAATGTACGGGCTTAGGAATGGACAATATACAGTACAAGCTCTGAAGAATGATCACGAAGACGACGAAAGCAGCTACTATGTCATCCATACGTTTGACTGGGAGCTTGCCAAGACTTTCTTCGAGTTCCTGAAAGACAAAAAAGAAAGGTATATTCAACTCGATCCTTATCGCACTTCTCCTTGAACCCGGGGCTGCCAGTCAATGCTGGCGGCCCTATTTTTACCAGACGTAATTGATGCCACCGTCTGGAGATTTCGGCTCAGGTTTTTCCAAGGCTGGAGTTACAACAGAAGCTGATGGCAATGTAGGCCATATCGGGCTGCTGGGAGGTGCTACAGTCATTTTAACCTACGTATGGCTCTCTAGTTGAGCGACTCTTGTAGGATGGATGAGTAAACACCATTTCAGCAAATGCGTCTGGATCTGTTGGGATCATGGCTACACCAGCTTGTCTGAGTTTTGGCTCCCATTCTTGTTTGAGGCGCATAAAGCAGCGCTCATATTTATGCATGAGTACCCATTGAAGACGTCTTTTCATATCGTCATCAAAGATTTCCTCATGAATGTCATTTTTGATTACCTTTTTTTGAGTTTCGCTCAAAGTGAAAAGGTCTTTGTTGTCTACTGAAACTTTCATTTTGTCCTCTTTAACATGCTAAAAATCCTGAAAAATATGACATGCTGGATGTGGCTCCTAAAATATTTGCCGTAGCTCCAGCACCACCGTTAACTATCACTTTGTTCGATATCGTATCTGCTGCATCCATATCTATAAGAGCAAATATGGAAAGTGTGTTTTGATTTGGAGTGTCTGCATCGGCAGTTCTTGTGGCTCCGATATTTAATTGCTCTCCAATCAAAGTACGATTAGAAGCTACCAATTGAGTCTCACCGTATGTCATAGCAGCAGTTAAATCGTTACCTATACGTGGGGAGGCAGCAAATTGGTATCTTCCGGTAACAGGAGCTGTGAAAACTCCAGTAGCATTGTTATAGTCTGAACCCTGGTCAAAGAGTTCACTATCATAAATAATCAGATAAGGCGTAGCGCTATCACCAACAACATCTACCAAGGCGGTACTTCTGATAACGAAAAACGCGGGTTGAAGAGGGTAATTGATTACCCCTGCTGTCGAGGCGCTCACCACATTCGTCGTACCTAGAGCCGATGATGCCGCAAGAACATAGGGATCACCTGTAACGGAATTATCAATCCCTTGAGCCCAAGTAGTAACCCCGGATACTGTAAAAGTTTGATAAGCATCATCGGCACTTGTCCCACCTACCGTGATATTCAATAGAGCTGAAGAAGATGCCGAATTTGAAGCATTGTCAACAGTTAAAGTATTGGTTGCTCCAGAATTAGATCCACCGATCTTATTGTTGATAGAGTTGTTAATTACAGCCATTTTATATTCCTCAACATACTAGATATCCTGAATAAAAACACCCAGCGGTCCCGCCATTAGCATCAGCTGTTTTACCGACTCCGCCATTTAAGTAAATCTGTGTCGTGGAAGTATCTCCAGCATCCATATCACATAAACAAGAACCTCCTTGAGTTGCGGTATCAGCGGTTCCTGCAACAGTTCGTATCAAACCAGCGTTATATTGACATAAAATTATATTTCTGTTAGACGTAGCAAATCTTATGTATCCCGCCACCATAGCCGCTGTAAGCTGCAATATGGTTATATAAGTAGATAGGTAATAGCGACCTGTGACAGGTGCCGTGATTCGAAAAGTTGATGTAGAAAAGTTACCACCTTGATCAAAAACTTCTGTATCAAAGCTTATGTCGAAAGTACCATTCGTGTTACCTGCTACATCTAATTCAGTTGTAGACAGTTGGGCAAGAAACGCAGGTTGCAACGGATAATTGATCTCTCCGGCTGTTGACGCTCGCATAACATTCGTTGTGCCTAAAGCTGTGGAGGCAGCTATGACAAAAGCGTCAGAATCGCTGTTATCAACTCCGAGAGACCAGTTGGTGGTTCCCGCTACAGTGAATGTTTCAAAAGCATCTCCAGCGGATGTTCCACCAACGGTTAAATTGACAAGCGCAGCAGATGACGCCGTATTGGAGGCGTTGTCAACAGTAAGTGTATTCGTTGCACCGGAATTTGCTCCCCCTATCTTGTCGTTGATGCTATTGTTGACTACTGCCATATATTTTTTCTCAACATGCTAGAAACCCACTATAAAAAGATCCACCAGTACCGCCAATTATATCAACGGCAGCTGATGCTCCTCCGTTTAAAATCACTTTAACGCTACAAGTATCTCCGGCCGTCATATCCATTAAAACACTACACACAAGTGTAAGTAGATCAGCAGTACCAGCAACCGTCCTTGCAGGGCCTGCACTAAATTCTAAGCCAGTTAAAGTTCGACTTGTAGCTACAAACGTTACTCCTCCAAAAGTCATCAATGCTGTCAGCTGCTGCATGCTTATTCCTGTGGAAAGTTGATACCTTCCTGTAACTGGAGCAGTAAATGTGCTACTAGCGTAATCGCTATTTTGATCAAAAACTTCTGTGTCAAAAAGAACTTGATAAGGAGTAGCACTGTTGCCTATCACGTTTGATGCTGTAGAAGCTAATTGAACAAGAAAGGCGGGTTGGAGGGGGTAATTGATCTCACCGGCAGTGGATGCGCTCATTATGTTGGTCGTTCCAAGAGCTGTAGACGCTGATAAAACATAGGCATCCGAAGCACTGTTATCTACTCCCTGAGACCAGTTTGTCGTCCCTGAAACAGTAAATGTTTCAAAAGCATCAGCAGCTGTACCTCCACCAACAGTGATATTCATCAATGCTTTGCTTGAAGCCGTATCCGAAGCATTGTCTACAGTAAAGGTATTCGTTGCACCAGAGTTTGTAGCTCCAACCTTATTGTTGATAGAGTTGTTAATTACAGCCATTATGCCACCGTCAAGTTGCCAACAGAACTCAAGACTATCCAGGTTGTGTTTGCCACAACTCCGACCACTTCTACGGCATCATAACGATTTGTAGCAGTCAAGGAGCCGCCTGCCGAAGTAGGAGATGATCCAAAATTGATTATATCCCCTGTATTGGCAACCAAACTCCACAAACCAGTATTCAATCCAGCTACGCGTACAATATCTCCCACTGCAAAGCTGGCAGGAAGAGTGATGGTAACAAGACTCGTATTGTTAGCAACATAACCGTTGTTGACTGCGGCGTTCTGAGAAGTTCCTGTTACGTCAGTCCACATGATGCTACCAGTAGCAGCTATGGTAATAGAGTTGCTTCCAGGAGTTATAGTAACACCTGTTCCAGCCGTTAGCGTAGCTGCGGCAGGGGCTCCAGCTGTCGAGCCTATGATAAGCTGTCCATCAGTCGCTAATGCGGTTATAACGGGTACGCCTGTGGCGCCTGTCGTAAGCACACCACGGTTGGCTGTAGCAAGACCCGCAACTGTGTTAGTGGCTGAAGAGTAGAGAATTTGGCTCACTGTGGTGGTTAATGGATAGGTTGCCGTTGAGAAAGCCGGGTCAGCCGAAGCTCCAGCAGACTGAAGAACTTGTCCAGCAGTTGCAGTAGGACCCACCTTAGTGATGGTGGAGGTTCCCGCACCAACGAGAACCGCGTGATTAGTGAGTCCTGTCAATGCTGTGGTTGCTGTACTACCACTACCAGTAGTAGTAATGCTTCCAGATCCGGCCAGGGTCAAAGCATTAGCCGCAGGGGTTGCGGTACCGGAATCGCAAGGGAAGGACAGAGGAGTCGCTGCGGAAGCGTCGATGGTTACTGTATTTCCTGATCCGCTTGTCTCTACTCCTGTACCTCCAAGAACATTTAAAATGTTAGCTACTGGTATAGCGTTGCCTGAATCTGTTGTATAGGTAGTTGCTACGGTCGTTCCAGCTGATAAAGTAATCGAGCCTTCACCGTTCGTGATAGTCATGCCAGATCCGGCAGTCAACGTAGAAACACGAATGTTTGGAGAAGCAGTAGCCCCGATTAGAAGCTGACCGTCCGCTGTAACTTTTCCTTCAACGGGGCTTCCTGCTGAGAAGTCTACGTTGTCAGCGAACATTACATCATTGTCAAATCCACTAGCCATATTTAACTCGCAAATACAAATTCAGTTAAAGAAACATAATTTATGGTCTTACCAGCCAGACCAGTTGCCACGATCTCTAAGGTGTTACCCGTCACTTGATTGACCACACTTACGTCTATCATGGCACCCTCTTCGGTCGACAAACCTACGTTGGCTCCTAATACGGTTCCAGCGGCTCCTGTTGTCCTAACACCGGCGAAAGATGTATAGCTAGCCCCTAGGGAATCGGTTGAGTTGTAAGCGGCAATTCTTGTGAAGAACGTGTACTCTCCTGGAGTCGCTCCTAATGGGAAAGACGCTACCGTAACAGGAGTAACGGCATCGGTTGATGTCCCTGATCCTGCAAAACGATTAGTAAGTTGAATGGTTACGGTACTTCCAGAACCTGTTGTACGTATCCCATCTGTATCATTGGTGGTTGAAGTTCCACCAAGTACGCTTAGTATGTTAGCCGCTGGTGTTGCATTTCCACTATCAGTTGTGAAAGTGGTAGGTACTTCTGGAGGACTGATACTATTATTATTAATTCCTGCCTGGCTCACTCTCCTGTTCTCCTAACGTATTGGGCAACTAGATACACGGAACCAGTGCTGGCTGATCCCTTAACGTAGAATTGAGTTCCCTTCTTGATGAAGATGCTTCCCCCCTCTTGCGTCGTGTTAGCCGTCACGTCATATAAAGTAAAACCGTTGGCCGGAATAAAATCATGATCGTTTGTCCCGTCTGTTGATATGTCGATATCAACGGCTGAGTCATTTACAATTTTGATTAAAGAGGCAGCATTGGATAGGGCGCTGCCAAGAGTTTGGTAGCTGCCCGTGAATGTTGCCGAGTCACGACTTTTTCGTGTTTCCCAGAAAAGTTGCCTTGTAAAGCTCATGTTTTATCCTTTTATGAAGGCCATATTTTTTATACTACGTTTTGTCCCATCCATATAGTCCCATTGAAATAGAGAGTATAGGATTCATAAGCTGTGTTAAGAAGCTTAGTGGCCGCAGAGCTTCCACCGGCTGCAATATTGTTACCGTTACCGTTGATGGTGACGTTACCACCAGCTGCGGCTTGGCCAGCACCATCGTACACAACAACCGTTCTACCCGTTACAGGAGAACCAGGCAGTGTTATTTCAAGTGCGCCACCCGTTGAGTCTGTGTTGATGACGTAATCAGTACCTAGAACAGCGTAAGGCGTTGCGGCAGTGGCTACGTTTGTTACAGCAAGAACAAGACCTGTACCTATAGTCAAGCCAGATGTACCGGCATCAATCGAGGCCCCAGAAGCAGCACCAGAGCAGTTAAGGACGAAAGCACTGCTAACGTTTTCTGTCGATGTAATATTGACAGAACCGCCTGTATTTGTTAGGTCAAAATCCTGACCAGCGGCACCGGTGATATTAATGTCCATACCGGTGTTAGTGATGACCATGGAGGTGGCAATGTTTTCGCCAGCAGTCAGGTTGATACTGCCGGAAGTACAGACGATGTCGATGTCTTCAGCAGCAGCACCAGCGGCAGTAATGTCGATACCACCAGCCGAAGCATTGATAACAATGGCATCGGCAGCATTCTGGCTCGATACTAAACTCATTTGCAACGCTACGTCAGTATCCAAGCCACCAGCAGCCGACAAGATTCTGACAGCATCGGCAGCAGCTTCTTCGCCATTGACGACTACACGGCCGCCAGAAGAGGCGAGTGTAAGATCGATACCGGCACCTGATACGCTGAAGTTCGAGGCAGCGGCCGCATCGACTGATACAGCTCCTGTAGAGTCTATAGTGATCCCGCCTGTTCCAGCGTCAACATCAATACCACCATCGGCAGCCGAGGCGTTAACGCGGATAGAGTTAGCGGCAGCAGCTTGGGAAGAGTCGATATTGATCTGTAGGGCTGCATCGAGATCAAATCCCCCTGTAGAATCAATGTTGACAGCATCGGCAGCAGCTTCACCAGCATTAAGGAGAATGCTTCCTGCTGTAGATTGAATTGTGATGTCGAAAGCGCCCGTAGCTGTAAAGTTAGAGGCAGCAGCTGAATCCAGCGAAATTCCGCCTGTAGTATCGACAATAAAACCGCCAGTTCCTGAATCAATATCAAGACCACCGGCTGCACCAGATGCATTGAATCTCAATGCTGCGGCGTCAGATTCTGTGGCTACGAGTAAGATCGATCCCCCCGTATTCGTGATATTGATGTCCTCTGTAGCAGCGCCCACAGCATCGATATCGATACCGCCAGCACTTGCAACGATACGAATGGCGTCTACAGCGTTCTGGCTAGAGGCGATGTTAACTTGTAGAGCACCATCGATGTCTACACCACCAGCAGAAGCTGCGAGGTTAATCGCATCGGCTGAGGCTAGAGCGGCTGACAGAGTAATACCACCAGCAGTCGATTCAAGGTTAATGCTATCAGCACCGGTACCCTGAGCTGCCAGAAGGGTCACTCTTTCAGAAGTACCACCGTTAGCACTTACGATAATGGCTCCTGAGTTGTTCTCGGTAGCTGTGATGTTGATTGATCCACCCGTGTTGGTGATGTCAATGTCCCTTCCAGCTGCGCCAGAAGTCACAATGTCCATGCCGTTGTTCGTAAAGACCATCGAGGTTGCTATGGACTCACCAGCAGTCAGGTTAACCGATCCAGCTGTGCAGGTAATGTCAATGTCCTCAGCAGCAGCACCAGCAGCCGTGATGTCCACACCGCCGGCTGACGCATTGATGACGATAGCGTCAGCAGCGTTTTGCGAGGAGGCTATATTAATTTGTAGGGCTGCATCAGCATCGATACCGCCTGCGGCAGAAAGAAGCGTAATGGCATTTGCGGCTGCTTCTTCACCGTTTACAATTACTCGTCCAGCATCACTTGACAAAGTAAGATCTATGCCGGCACCCGTCACATCAATCAACGATGCTGTGTCAGAGACAAGTGTGTTACCAGTTCCTGTTGCAGATGCTGCTACAAAGGTAAAAGTACCGCTAGCAGGTGTTGTGCCACCAATTGCTGGAGGAGCAGCAAACACCGGTGTCAAGTTAGATGGAGTGACAAACAGCGCAAGAGCACCTGTAGAGGCAGTTCCTGCTACGGCTTCAGCATCAGTAGCAAGTTCACCGATACCCGCTGTAGTAGTAGTAGAAACGGGGGCTCCAGCTATAGCTGTAGCGTCGACGTAGGTTTTTACTGTCAGAGAAGTGGGGACAGTCGTATCATCAGCACCTGCAAAGCTATCTGTATCGAAAAGAGTAACAATACCAGGAGTTGTAGTCGTAGCTAAGTTGTTACCGCCGTTATCCCAGTCTCCGGCACCAGCGTGGAAATAAAGAACGTTTGGACTAGCAGAATTGTCAATCCATAATTGACCCTCTGGATATTTTCTATCCGATGTTGTTGGAGCCCTTTCAGCTACAACAGGGGCAGGGAAAATAGGGACTGCTCCACCACCTATACAGTATGCACTCGCAATTGCTCTAGCCATATAAAAATCCTTTTTATGTGTTAAATTTGGACTTTGCTGAAGGAATTTTCGCATGTCAATAGATATTTTTCTGGGACATAAATATTGACTTAAATAGAACTGTATGTTACGATATGATCATGAAAAAGCACTACACAACCAAAGAAGCAGCCGATATTCTTAGGCATAGCGAACAGGCTATCAGAAGAATGATAAGGAATGGCCGCATACATGCCTTCAAGATAGGTGGTGGGCCCAGAAGATCCCCTTATTTGATTTCTGAGGATGAACTGGAAAGGCTGTCTGTGATAGGATATGAGGAGCAAATGAATCAAATAAATGAAGGAGTAGGAAAATGAAAGAGATTTTAAAAAAACATGTGGATACCATTGTCGTTCTAGGTGGAGTAGTGACATCATTAATGTGGATGAACTCATCCATTGATTCGCTGAAGTCCGATATGAATGGATCGATCTCTTCTCTAAAGAAAGAGATGAATGATAAATTTGCTGCTGTCGATCTTAAATTCGCTTCTCTAGAATCTGATATTAGGAACATAAACACTATTTTGATATGCAAAGATATAATGCCAAAAGGCATTGCGTTAGACACAAAACAAGGAGAATAACATGAAAAAGTATATTTTAACACTAGTAACACTGATTTCTATTTCACAGACTTGTGACTTGGGCGCCATTCAGATCATACCGGCCCCAGGCTCTTCTAGGAGAGACATAGAATATTATAACAACTACAATATGCAGCAAGAGCAAATGGAGATGCAAAGGCAGCAGTTACAGCTTCAAAGAAGACAGGTTAGAGCACAAGAAGACATGTTTAGATATTACAGAATTGGAAGATAGGAGGATATATGTATAACGATGATTCAAACCCTTTTGGGCTACTTGTGAGCGCTCTTTTTACTGCCGGTATTTTTTACTGGGGTAAAAAAAGCGGTCAAGAACAGGTCCTTCAATCATATGACAAGATGGACACAGAAAGAAGATTTTCAGAGATGCAAGCACAGATCTTCTTCTTAAAAAGAGAACTTGATGCAGCAAAAGGATTATAGGTAAAAAGATATTTATATGAAACAGCGTAGATTAATTCCTAGGGAACTTTTCGAAAAGATCATCGATGGAGTCGCATTAAGAGATCGGGTCGTTGCAAAATTGCTTTATTTTGGAGCACCCATCAACCAAAATGATGTTTATTCTTTAAAAATCGATCAAATTGATTTTGATTATAATCATATAAACTTTGACTTAGGATCTATAAGATATGATAGACATGTTTTTTTAGATCTTGATCTTTTAATCGGGAAAAGAAAAAAGGGATTTGTGTTCACCGGTAGGAGAGAGAAAAAAATCGATCCCACTGTTCCTTATAGGGCTTTAAAAAAATCAGCAAAAAACATTGAAGGGCTAGGTGACAAATTCTCTTTAAAAGATTTGTCAAACAGACTGTAAAAGTGACTATTTCTTTTTCTTCTTTTTCTTAGCCATCTCTAAGCGTTTGCGAATAAAAGCGAATTTCTTAAGGGCCTCAAAATCCTTAGGACTTTCGCTTTGGTTTTTTTCTGAGCTTTTCCCAGTAGTCATATAGTGTCTCTAACTTTTTGTAGTTTGGATTCGCTGGATCGCCTTTCTTAGGCTTCTTGTACTTAGGATTCTGAAGGAATCTTTGAATTAATGCAGCTCCTAGAGATTTCTTGTCTTCTGGAGACCAAGCACCGAACATGCTCTTTCCTTCAGTAACTGGTATACCCATCTTATCTGCGACAGCAGACACTTCCTTAGGGTCCACATCATTGTATTTGTATGTCTCTCCATTGTGATATTGAATATACATGGACTTTTCATCTGGATCAAAAGTAAAAAGCGAGACGATACTTGATCGATCAACTTCTGGTATTTTAAGAATATTTTCTACGATGTTAGGAACATCGGCTGGTTCTTGTTCAAGGTCTTCTTCTTTATGCTTTACACCTTTCCCACCATCATCGACTATAAGCCCTGTCGGCCCCTTGGCCTTTACCTCACTAATCTTGCCTTGAGGAGTAAGTACAAGAGCACCTTTGTCAAACGGTTTTACTTCTTCAGTTTTACGTTGATAATCCTCAGGTCTTATAGGCTTATCCTCAAAGGGCTCCAGCAAGCCCTTATACTGAATTCCTTTTCCCTCAGGAAGTTTTCCCAGCTGTGTTGTAGGAGGCTGAGATAGGTAATCAGAAACGACGTCTTTTACTGGAATTTGCCCTCTCAATGAGGCTGGAACCATTTTTTCAGCAGCTTGAATAATCGTATTAGGTTCATGACCTTGATGTCTCATTTTCTCAATCTTCAATCGAATACCAAGATTATCAAGGATCTCTCGGCTTTGTGGTGCTGTCTGAGGTTGATCAGGGCTTGCGACTTGAGGGGTAGGTAATGTCTTAGCTGGAGGCAGCCCAGGCGCCTTGGCTACGTTTACAGGCTGTGGAACTGCGGCTCCACCTCTTGGCCCTATTGGGGGCATAGGTGAAGGAGTGTGAGTAATGGGCTGTGGGGGCTGAGGAGATTGAGGAACGTAACGATTTCCTGGACCCGTCATTATCGGTGCTTGTGGTTGTGGTGTTGGCCCACCCGTCCTAGCTACATTAAGGAGGGAGTTGGCGTATTTAGCTGTTTGATATAACCCAAGTGCACCGGCACCTACACCCAAAGCACCCTTTAAGAATTTAGAACGCGATTCTTCCCGTTCACCCTTTGTCTTTATGCCAATTTTACTTAGATACTTATCATAGTCATTTTGATTTTCATCGGCTGCCTTTTTATTCTTAGGCTTAACATGACTTCCAAGAAATTTTAGGATTTGATTGGCATTATATCCTTGAGATGTAGCTGCGGCAATACCTGGAGCTAGCTTAGGTATGTTTTGAGAGAGAAATTTAATAACCTGTGGGGCGGCATAACCAACCAAAGATTGTAAAAGAACGTTCACTTTGTACCTTGAAGATAGTATTTAAATATTTGCATAAACCCAGGAAGAGGCGCCTGATCTACAACCTGCAATTGTTGATCTTGAATATAGTCAGGAGTAAATCTTCTCTCTTTGATCAAGTCGTTTAAAGCTGAGCTCACATCCTGCCAATCATATCTTTTATCCTGGTTAAGCTTGGCTCTTAAAGCCACTAAGTTCACAGATGGATTTTTATTAAGATAATCCGACAAACCATCTTTAAACTTCAAGAAGTTTTCTTGTGATAGCTTACTTTCCCCACCAGGAAATAAGTCCGCTAGGTACCCAGGAGACATTTGACGATTGATTCTGTTTGGGTTTTCAACAAAAGAATCCAAACCTTTTTTCGTATCGCCTTCTAATGGGAAAATGGCACTTTCGGTGTCTTCTGAACCAAGCCCAACGTCATCTGTAAGAAAGTTTCTCAACTCATTTATCAAACCGTATTTCTTGAACTTTTGTATTTGAGGTTGAATATCAGCTATGGCCTTTTCTTTTGTCTTGTAACTTCCTGTTAGCTTTCTCAATCCCTGGCTTACTGGATCTTGTGCACCTATTTCTCTTCTAATCGTCTCTCTTGCTGTGTTAAAGTCTCTTAAACCAGATCGTACATACTCCCATCTTTCTGTATCGTTTTCTGCACCCCTGGCTTCTAAAGCAAGTTTCTCAGCTATTGTCCTATCCTCGGGAGTTTTCAGTAATCCAGCATTGTCTGCGCGCTCTACAACCCCTGATGTAACGGCTTTTTGAGCCATGTCTTGCTGTTCTTTTTGTCTTAAAATTTCCTGGTTGTAATCCCTAATCTGTTGAGCTTTTTGATTAACTGTGCTTGCAGCGGTTTGGTAATCCATTGGATTACCTTGCATAGTCGACTGCTCCATTAGATCTAAAGTTTGGTTCTCAATTTCCTGGGGCGACATCTCTCGGTTTGGTTGAGGTCCAATAGTCCTTTCTGGGAAGGCTGTGCTAGAGGATTTCGGGGCTTGAGGATATCTAAAAGAGGCTTCTCCGGAAGGAACACCCGCAGGAATACCACTAGAAGATGACATGGTTTGTTGCATTCCCTGAGGGGCCGCTTGACCCTCCCCCTGAGCACCTGTAGACGCCTTCTGGTTTCTTATAGCGTCTAATTGTGCCTGCTGAGTGGCTTGTCGTTGCATCAACGGGGCTAATTCACCAAGGACTTGCGCACCTCCAGGAGTCGCTAACAAAGCAGGCGCAATAGCTCCTAGCTTGCTTATGAAGTCCCCTTTAGGCTGATCCTCTATTTGCTTAAAGGCATCTTGAAGTCTGCCACGATTTCTTTGATATTCTTGCTGTTCAACGGCCTGTTGATTAGCCTGATAAAGTGCTTTTTCAAGGCCGCTAAACATTTGTTGACGTGTTTCTAGAGCTCCTCGAGCTTCTGGTATTACTTGAATCATCAGTATGCTCCTGGTGGTAATCCTTGTTGTCTAAACTGGGTATCATATCCTCTCGTATAAGCACTCTGAGGGGCAGTTCTTTGAGTAGAAGAGCTCCCTCCTCCTAAATTGGGTGCACCGTAAGGATTCGAAAGACCTCCTAACTTTGTAAATATGCTTGAGGCTACTCCGGGGCCTTGTTCTTGATAGGAAAAAGGTTTTGCATCCATGTGTTGTTGATATTGCCCTAGAATATCTTGTATGGATGCTCGTCTCATTTGTTCCTTCATGCCAATTAAGTCAGCCTCAAATCCAGCTGACGCACTCCCCAGAGCTTGTCCGAAGCCTGAAGAAGATAAGGCACCACCATGAGCCCCACCTGCAAACTGCTCAGCTATTCCAGGAAGGGTCTGTTCATTAAATCTGGTTCTATAAGGTGCTTCAAAGTCACTGTAGGCTTGACTATTGGGATCAAGATATTGCATAAGCTGCCTCATAGCATCTTGATAACCTCCTCCTTGCTGGAGAAGATCGCCTCTTTGCTTATGCATCTGGCGTTGGCCTTTGTCATAATTAGAGACTTTCTTATAACCGCTTTCGTCGGTCAAAGCTCCAAAGACTGAAGACACTCCCTGTATGATTGGCATTGCAAAACTCATATTTCACCTCTTTCCTTACAATGAATAAGGAATTTGTTATCGTCAATTTTTAAGCCACTCGATCACGACATAGCACGTTGTAAAGGCCGACCTGTTGCTTCCAGTAGTGATGATCACATTCGTAGCGTCCAGAGAGATTTCGATATTATTAGCTAGGGTCGGCGAAGCATAAGGAATCGGGATGTAAAGCAGGTTTACAGGATCGGTAGCCGCCGCGTAAAGCTGCGTAAGTGTTGAACTCGTATCGAAAGTGATCCCGTGAGCTACACTAGTAACTCCTGCGTTTGGAAGCGCTCCGAAATCAATAGTTTTTCTGTATACGTTTCGGTTTACCTGAGAGTCATTAGGAGTGAAATACTGCTTAAAAGAGCCGGTCTCCTCAGGAAGATAAAATCCATTCACCTTCGTGTTTACGGCGCTAGCCGTTTTCTTATAGGTTTCCGTAATGGATTCTCGAAGCTCTTTCTGCTCTTCTGGAAAGTCTACGCTTATAGGAAGTTGATTGGCCAAAAGTGAGTTGTCTGATGATGATGACATTAGAAGGTATTTCGACTCCCTGGCCTGACCCACAGGCTCATGGCGTTCAAGACCCATCCCGAGGTATGGGTATCAAGCGTGTTCATTAAATCATCGTCGTAGGTTAGCTGTAAACGTATATACTGCCCTGTAGTAGTAGCGAAGAAACGATGCCAAGCATAAGAAGACTGAGGAAGATAGAACTGTGTTGGCAGGTATTGCTCTACCTGGGTATTTCCTACCTCAACATTCCCTATTGCTATTGGAGAGCTGTTCAAAAGAAGCCGCACTGTCATAGCTACCGTAGGAGCCCCAGGAACGTCTGTAAGGAAGTCTATGTAACTCAGTTTCACCTGGGACCCTTTATCTTGATAAGGGTTAAAGTCCTTTGTCTGGATATTCATTCGGGGAAATAAAGTAATCTTTCCCCCTCCTACATAGGTCCCAGAGGCTGGTGTGAACGAATAATCATCTATGTATTGGTGTGTAGTTAAGCTAGTATCCCACTCAGAAAGAGAAACTGTGTCCGCATCGTCCCTCGTAACCTGGAAAATTCTTTCGTTCAAATCGGTAGCTACAGGTACGTTTGAGCCGTCTACAAAATTTAATCCTGTCAGATAGACAACCTCACCGCTTTCAAGGTTATGGTTAGGACTAGTCAAAACAATAGGATTGGCTAAGGTCACACCAGTGATTGTGAGTCCAGGATCGTCCAGGGTTGTATAGCCATATTCTAAAACAAATCCTTGCTGATTCCCCATAACAATGTTCGGAAAAAGGCTCTGCGTATCCGCATCATCCCAACAAACTTCGTTGTCATCCCAATAAATATCTAACTGATTCCAGGTGATTCCAGTGCTTGGTTGGAAGGTGCCAAAAGCCGTGATGTTGTCTCTGAAAATGGCATATGTCTGGTTCATGTAGTTGTAAACCAAAACACGGTTAGGATATATCCTAGGGTCATCTTCACTAGATAGATTAGAGTCGCAGTAATTCCAAAATACTAATTGTCGTTGGAAATCTCTTATTCCACCTACTCTCTCTATGCCATTTTCACTGTTCCTAAAATCAAAGACAAGGTCCGGTATCTGCTGATCTATACGCTTTACATTGAGAGAATTTGAGGAGACAATACCCTTGTCCCCGACAGTCGCAACCCCTTCATCAAAGAGAATGGTGGCCATTTTGGATTCGCTTCCGTAATCAGATGAGATGCGCTCCCATAGGAATGGGAATCCAACCTCACCTAGGTAACGAAGTTGCCAGGTAGACTTTTCGAAGAAGACAATGAGAGTATTCTTAAAAAATGTAGCCGACATGATCACTTCATTTACAGGAGCATCGATGAATCCCCCTTTGCCACGTATATCCGTTCTCCATGAATCTACTCCAACAGGATCTCCAACTTGGCTAAAGCGACATCTAGAAAAGTAGTTTTGTGCTCCTGTATAGGTATCGGCTGTGAGTCCCTCCCAGGTATTCAAAGCCAGGAGCCTTCCGTAGTAGGGAACAAGTATTTTAGCCTGCCAAAGAGTATGTGTGGAGGCTACCAAAGGTTGAAAATCCGTCCAAGCACCTCCATCGTTTGTGTATCGAATAGGATCATAAGTGGTAGGTGCTTGGAGATTAAGATTAAAGTTGGTGACAAAAAAGAGTCGGTTGTAAGCATTGACCCCCCTATAGTTGGTCGTCAAGAAAAAGTCGTAGTCAGTTCCAGTCCACGTTGTTCCAGGTAGGTATTCTTGGAATGCTTCATCTACAAAAACGTAAGCATAAACGGTATCGAAAAATAGAGTCTGCTCGTCGGAATCCGTACTAGATTCACGTTGGGCTATGCCCATGACAGGAAGTCCAGGAAAATAACCGAAGTCAACTGTAACTGCCACTCCAGCTCCAGACGTATGAGTGAGAGTGACGTTCCCTGTAAGATAATTGATGATACCGGTATTCCCTATTACATCACCCGTAAGAGTACCGTCACCATTGTCTGTAAAGGTTACCGCAGCAGTAGTGTGAGTCCACGTCCCACCTGAGACGTATTTTCCCCAATTCTGCGATGAAGTTCTAAGTTTAAATCGAGAAGCACCTGTAACTTCAATATTGTTCCAATCGCCATTCACAGGAGGCATTCCTACAACACCGGCTATCGTTACCTTATTCCCGGTCGATAATCCATGAGGAGCAGCTGTGAATATTTCACAATCATGTGCCTTTGTGACATTACTTATATTTCCAGTAGTAAAGCTTGCTGGTATGTAGATTATCACACTGCCAGGCTCAATCTCAGCATTGGCTTCAGGCGTTATTGGAGGGACCAAAGTGGAATAAAGGTTGAATGCCCAAGGAGAAGCACCTGTATTTCCAAGGCTTCCCAAGTCAACAACCCTTCTCAGTCTACCTAGAAGACGATTTCCTACACGCTTCTTAACTCGTTCCCTCCAGACATAGGCATTTTCTAAAGTTGAAAAAGCTTGATCGTTCAGCATAAAGGGCTTTACATTGGTCTGTAGACCCGCTGCACTTCCTGCTATGTAGATCTGTTGAAGGCTGCTCATTATACTCCTATAGCAACAAAATATATTGGATTTGCGTGTGAAGTTACAGAACCCTCAAAAACAAACTGTGATGACGTAACTGTTCCCGTTGAAACACCTACTCTAAAAGCTGTAGAATTGTCAAAAGATCCGGTAAGTTGTATGCTGAAAGGAGTTGCGTTAAAAGGTATCGGAAACTCAACGGTTGTGCTAGTATTTGGATTGAAAGTTCCAAACTGCATCAACAAGTTCCCAGGAAGAAAAGTCCAACCGCCAAAACCATTTGATGAAGGTAAGGCAGTAGTAATGTTTCCAAAAGAGGCGGTGGAGGCAGAAATCGCCCTTGTGAGCTGATATTCAAACCCACCTGGAGGACCACCCACACTATTTTCACCTCGAAAGAACAGATTTGATTGAGCCGGAGTTGTTCCAACCTTGGCATAGAATCCAGCCTCATCTGCTGCTGTAGCAGGTGCCGATCCTTGTTCCGGCATCTGTAGGAATTTATGTTTTCCAGCCCCTGATCCGTCTATAGCTACATGGTTGGTATCTTGAGCTGTCTGAATCAGGCTAAAGTTGGTTCTTATATCGGATCTTGTTTGACCCAGACTTTGCCCAGAGTTTGGAAGAAGTGTATAGGTCATTGGTTAACTCCCACTTGGAAAGCCCCAGCCACCGGAGCCATAGTTATGCGAAAGCTGGTCTGAAAAGAGAGTGGCTATTCTCTGAGATCCTAGCTGCGCGTATGTTCTTGTTTCATTGAGAGCATAGCGCTCGGCTAGCCCTTTGTCCATTAAAGCGACACCATCTGGGTCAAGACGGTCTTCATAGACCTTCTTGGCCGCTCCGAAAGCAAGTGTTTCCCACCATTCTAGGAGCTCGGGCCTTCCAGAAAGATTTGGACTGTCTGGATCTTCTGAGCCTAGAAGAGCCTGAGATGGAAGCCTATAAGCCGCGAGCGTTATCGTATAGCCTTGATCAGGGACAGGTCTAAGCACAAACTGGTTTTGATACAAGAGTATGCTTAGAGGGATCGAAGGAGTGGCAGGATTGTACTGCGCCTGTATATCGTTCCCAGAAGGAATAGCGGAAGTAAAGGTAAGTCCAGCAATAGCCCCTGTCTGGTAATTGATGGTTCCTCCAGCTGCACAGTCTCCGATTAGATTACCTGTTGAGCCTTGTGCCCCGTCATCGGTCACATTTAACGTTCCTGAGGCCGTATTAGCCGTTATTAGAAGATTTTGGACTCTGGACATGTTTGCTAACGGAAACGACGGCACAGAGGGCGCAGCGAGGTAATCTGCACTAGAAGCAAATTGTGTGCTTGTCATGGGATTGTTGTTAACGCTTCTGATGATGGGCGTAGATGTCAACGTCCCACTATAGGGCCCGGTTGTTCCGTCACCTGTGTCGAAGTTCACCTGCTGTTGCCAGTTGTAGTTGACACCATAAAATGACCATTGGTCAGTAAAAAGTTTGATCTCGCGATTCATGCAGTAGCATGGCTGTTGAACTGTGGACCAATGGTCGTAGTCGAAAGGATACACGTCGATATTTTGCCGCGTGTTGAATGTGTAGGTATCCTTTAGCTTGAGGCTTCTGAATTCAGCGGGGAAATCATAAAGATAGAAGCTGTTAATGTAGTCAATGATCTGAGCATCCGTCAACTGTAAAGACGTACCCGACCCTGTCAGCTTCCTAACTTTCGTAATGATATCTTGTAAAGTTCCAATGCTCATAATTATGGCCTATTGTCAAATGCGTCTTCTAGAATCATTGTAGGACTATCAGCTTCCAAGTCTACTCCTGACGACGATGGCACCACACAAGGAGGAGTCGTCCCCGTGAGATCGCCAGGAATAGAAAAAGCCGTGAAATTAGAGCTGTCGATATCCACTGTTAGAGTATCTGAAGTAATGGCAAGAACCTTGCCTCTCAAATTATTCATCTCAACCATACCGTAGGCTCTAGAAACACGAAACGAAACCAACTCGTTCACAACGAAGTCGTGGTCCTCTGTCGTCGTAACAACGGCATTTTGGGCTTGAGTGATAGCTGAGATTTCTCTCATCAGTGGATAAAACTGGCTCACACACTCTCACAGGGTATAAAGTTCACTCTGGATTGAATCTCAAACGTGCTAGAAACACCTCTAGCATTGGGATCGATGTTTGCCAAGATCTTCCTAACTTTCTTTTTTGTGTTGTTAAGATGTCTAACCACACCTTGAGGAAGTTCCGTTGTTTCGCCGTGAAAGAGCTTATATGTGAGAAGTGGATCACCTTTAAACCATCGGTAAGCGAATTCAAGGAATCCTCCTTGTGCATCCACAAACTCGAAACGCCCTTTTACAAGCTTCTCATGATCTTTTCGCATTTGCTTCATCTTAGCTTCTTTGTCTTCAGGATTCTTTTTGACAATCTTTTTTACGCTAAATTCTTTTACTACTACCATTTTGTACTCCTTTTTTAAAATTCTACCCCCGCCCATTTGGGCGGAGGATTTTACCTAATAAAGCTTAGGTTGCGTTATAAGCATCATACTTGTAAGCCTGCCATTGCCAGACGTCACCAGTATTACCATCCGTAAAGAGCGAAGCTCCAAGATTGATAACACGAGTATTTCTGTTGTCAAAAGCGGCTCTCAAGTTTGTCCCAGGAGGCTGCTGAGGAATGCTTGTATTAGAAGCATCTGGCACAACACCTGAACCTGAAGGAACACATACAGCAGGGCTTACACCAGCAGCGGCAGCAGCCGATGTTGGGAAAGCAAACGCTGTATAACCAGTTGTATCGAGATCAATCGTAATAGAAGAGTTAGTAGAGTCGTTAGTGACGCTCAAAACTCTGGCTGAAACGTAGTTTATCTCATCCATTCCGAAATCGCTTGAAACACGGAACGAAACGATTTCGCCTGGAGTAAAGTCGTTGTTAACTGTAAAAGTTACAACGGCCTGTGCAGCCTGTGAAATCGAGTTGATAAATCTATAACGAGGATACATTCTATTAGGAATAATCTTAGTTACAGTTCCTGCTGTAGCGGCTGCCGCAAACGCGTTAGCATTTAACATAAGTGTAATGCTTGTATCGTTTGTAACTGCTTCTACTTGAACGTCGTAACCGGCTACTTGCAACATGCCTGTAGTCCCTGTTAGACGAACAATATCGCCTACTGAAATTGTCCCAGTATCGGCCATTGTGCATACGGCTGGGTCATTATCAGTAATAGCAGTCGTAGCAAGACCCGCAAATGTTGGGGGGCTCGCAGTATCATAAGTTGTGATACCGTCTGCCGTAATAACTCTTGCGATCATAGCTGGGTTAGAAGCGTCAGATGTCTGAACAATCCCTCTTGCTACCCCTTGACCCATAGATCTATACCAAAACCACTCAATAGCTTGTGCATCGGAAGCTTCGCCCCATCCAGTAGATGAAGAGGTACCGAGGTTTCTAGCTACGAAGTAGTCGGGAGGATCTTGACTCTGTAAGTTGATACTTACAGGTGTGTTGAGCGTGGCAGTGAACGTACCGCCAGCAATCATTTGATATGGTAACATTTTACTTTCCTCCTTATGCGTGCATTGTTGAACGAAGGTTTAGAATCCAAAGATCGTTCGTAATGCACTGACCTTGATAGAAGCTGCAACCCGCAGTGTGTCTCAACATGCATGGGTCGTTGTTGTATCCTGGTGGAAGATAGATAAAGCGTGCTTTACCACCTGCTTGCCAGACAACCTTATAAGCCTCTTTAGCTGCAACGAAGCAGTTAGCTACATCCTCGCCATCCGCAGAAGCACTAGCCGTGACCGAGCCAAGCTCAGACACAAAGAATCTAACGTTGTTAACAGCACCCCATTCACTGGAAAGTGTGTCTTTAATGTTAGGATATTGGAATTTCTTAACGAACGCTGAAGTTCCAACCGAAGGGAGACTGTTCAAGAATGGAATCATTCTTGTAGTCAACATACAAGCATAGGCATCACCTATTGGCGATGTACCGATCTTGTTTTCCCCGCCCATCATATTGGTGATATACTCACCCGAGTTGCCTTGGAGAACGGATACAACGTCGTCGATATCCGAGATAGTCATCTCTGTTGGCAAGTCACCGTTGTCGCCGCCTACGCAGTTAACAATCGAAGCTGTTGCTTCAAGGTTATCGCGCTGGAGGACGTCTTGTGTTTCACGCATCGCTTGTCCGAGACGAGCAGCAGCGCTATTCAAAACAGGGTCTTCGTTAGTGATTGTGACTTGTCTTGTAAGAACAATATAAGTCGCATAAACACGCACACGGCAGTCAACGTCAACGCGGTTGAGTTGCTGGCTGGGTGGGTTGTTTTGTGCATCATCAAGAGGCACTGGGAACAGATCCAATCTGTCATAACGAGATTGTCTGTCGATGAAGCCTTGGTTGTCAGGTAACTCAACCGGAGACGCAAAAAGATTGTGAATCAAATTGCGCTCTGGTGTTGACAACAGCTTCGCATTATACCGCTGCTGGATTTGCGGCGGCATTGTCGAAATTGATACTGTCATTTTTCAGCCTTTTTTTATTTCCGAAAGGCTAAAACGTCTAGGAAAGCTCTGGAACAGAGGAGGCGAATGCCGCATAGTGCATCATCTCTTCTTGCAACTTACTCTTCTCACCTTCGGTGAGCTTGAAAGCCTGAGCCATCGGTCTCTTCTCATTAGCTAAAGGAGATTGAACAGTTTTAGTGTTCTTCTCCAGCTTTTGATCGATCTCTTTGGATCTCCTGCTGTCTGGCACCTTGGCCTGAAGATTCATCGCTTTAACGTACTTGTAGGTTTGTATGCCTATCTTATACGGATCTTTCAGCTCAACTATTGTCTCAGCTAATTCGGGATCTTGTTGTTCTAATAGGGCCATTGTTTCGGGGTTTACCACCTCGTCGAAGTCTGAATACTGCCTACGAAGACGGGTAAACTGATCGTTTTGCTTCTGGTGATTAAGCTGAGCTTCTAGCTCCTCGATCTTCTTGCGAAGAGGGTCGAGCTCCTTTTGAACAAGTCTTTTACTCTTGCCCTTGGGTACATAATCATCATCACCAATAGAATCAAGTTCATCCACCTCAATGGGTTTAGGAGGAGCATTGGCAGCCTGCATTTTAAGCACGCTTTCAAGTATCTCGTCCTTTCGTTTCAGCTCTCTTTCGAGTTCTTTCTGCCTTTCGCGAAACTGTCTCCAATTACGATCCTGAGAGCTGTCGACTTCTCTCTGGGCCACTGGTTCTGTCGCTTGGGCTTCTGCATGGTTTTGTTCAGTCTCTTGAGGCGCGACCTCGGGACTTGCGCTGTTTAGAACTTCCTCGTCCATGTATCTTCCTTTTTTGTGTTGGCGAAACACGTTACGCCTTTACGCATCGCTTTAAGGTCGATGGCATCCTTTTCTTGCTTTGTATTTAAGGAAACATTAAATAGCAAGTAGTAAGGTAAAAAATTTATGATTTGTCCAAAATGCAACAAAGAATTTCGTGAGAAAGATTTCCTAGGCAAGGAGAAGTGCTTCAAGTGTACCTATGCAGAGAAGCTGCGTGTTCTACCCATCTTAAAAATGCGTTGTAGGGTGTGTGGAAATGATGTTCCTAAAGGAAGGACGAAATACTGCTCTGGGGTATGTTCAGACCATGCCGATGAGAGGAGAAGCCAAGAGTATTGGTTCAGAAATATGCACACACTTCAAGTAAATTGGCGTTAAAGAAGTATCAGGGAGGGCTTTTTTACCTCTAGCTTTTTGTCTTTGAAAGCTGGATTGGGTATCCAGTTCCCCATTGGGTCTTTACAAAAACCAAAAAAATGCAGTTCGTAGTTCTTCCAAGCCTTAATCCCTGTAACGTAATCATGGTCATAGAGATTCTCGTTGGCCAATATGTTATCCATCTCCGACCAATGAGGTAAGCACCAACAGAAAAGCGTCTGACATGCCTTAGGATCAGTCCAGAACACGGTCGTGTCATCCTCTGGCCATGGACGATATACAGTCGTCAGCATGCGCCTACGAAGACAGGATCTCATTTGCAGATCCTTCGACTCATGAATGGTAATGAAGAAAGGCCTGTCCTGGTGTGGGTTTGAGCGTATTGTATCGTTGAGGTCCTCTACGAGAGAAGACATCACTTCTCGACACATATCCCCAACTTCAACATGCTTTTCGCCGTTGAGCTGAGCGTTTCTGTAGATCGTGCCTACAGTGTCCCTATCACCATACTGGCTTTTCGTCATCTTTTAGGCTCATGAAGTTTTAGAGTCATCCCATCCCGTCTCCCAGCCCTGTCACGAGCGTCATCGCGATCAACTTCGTTGCGCAATTTCGTCTTCATAGTAGGCTGATGAGCCACAATAGGCCCTTTCTGCACTTCAATCTTTGCTTTAGCCATTATTTACCCTTCTTTGGAGAACCCTTTTTACCTAACTTCATAGATGCTGCAAGCTTTTTATCGTCCTTTAGCATACCTTTAAGCTCATGTTTGTCTTCTTTGAGATGAGATTTCATCTTCATCATGCAGCCTTTCATTACGAGTATCTGCCTTTATAGGCTTGCTTGCGAACTTCACCAGCTTGTTTGCCTACGGTTGCATCGTTTCTAGAAATATAGTCCGTTGTCTTGCTAAAGCCTTCTTGGCTATAGTTTGAGCTCGGTTTCTGATAGCTTTCTACTTTTGGTGACATATCCCCTTGGACATATCCGGCTTTTGCCATTCTTTCGCTCATAATTAAACTCCTTGTGGGGTTTGTTTTGTTTTTAAAGAAGCAGCATGTTCTTGTCTAGCCATTTCTGATCCCTGTGGATCAAAATCTAGATTGTTGATCATGTGCAAGGTTTCAATTTTTCCTTTCAAGTGCTCCATGTCTAGTGTTTGGAGCTCTTTGAGAATCTTAGCCACATTGAGAAGCGATTGAGTATCCTCCTGATGAGACTTTCTGATTTTTTCTTCGGCGACTGCGATATCGCTTTGAATTTTGGCAAGCCGTTCTTGAGCGAGGGCTTCCTCGGCCTTGGCGTATCCGATCTTGGTGGCATTGTCAACCTCTATTTGTTTCATTTGAGCTTCAGCCATCTGCTGCTGCTGTTGCTGTTGCGCCTGCTCACGTTGAGCTACGCTCTCTAGCAACTTATCTTTGTTTTGCAGTGTCATCGCCTCTAGGAGCACCTTAGGATCGATTAGATCGCCAAGAATCTCTCGAGCCGATAGAAGCTGAGCTAGCTCAAGCTGTTGTTGAGTTTCTGTAAGGGCCCCTTGGACTATCTTAGAGTTGTATTTTGCAAAAAGCTTGCTATCGAATTCATCGGTAGGATCTTCGCCACAAACCTGTTTTACTTTACCCCATGTCCAATCCTTTTGTATCATCTCGACCATGATCTCGCCACATAGGCGCTGAGATTCGTCAAACTGATCGAAAAGCCTTTGTAGGTTACGTGCAGTGGCAACTTGCCTCATCATGGAGATGATACCGGCCTTGTCATCTACATCAATACCCATTGCGGATGGATCTACCCCTGCAATACGGTGTGTGATGTTCATTAGCATCTCTTCCATCTGTAGCATAACTGGAGAAGGTGGCTGGATTTGCATTTGCTCAATGTCAAGAGGAGATGCGTCTTTCTTGTAGGTTAAAATACGGCCGTGACCTGCGTTTAGGCCATCTTCTGGAGTTACCAAAGACCCCTGGCGTACTTTCAGGCCCTGTTGTTGAGCTTCCAAGATGTCCAGGTTCGATACTTTCAGCCTGTTAAATAGGTATTGGGCATCCCTCATGTCTCGGACAATGCCGCGGAACTTATAAGCATAATAGGGTGTGTCGGGTGTGAAATAGCCCAAGAATGGCACCACAGGGTACCTGTCGATACCATACGGATTAGGCTCATCCAGCATAACTCGATCATTAACAATAATACTACGGCGTACCGTAGGTCTCTTTCTTTTAATGACACTGAACACCCCCGGGAATTGCTGCATCACATCCCGGAGTTGCTCTTCATCACCTTTCCACTCTTGACACTCCTCTGTGTCCTTCTGAACCAGATAAGTTGCCTCACGTGAGGATAGATACCAGTATTCATCCATAGCAATGAGGTTAGGAAATTGTATTTGGTAGACTTCAGGCATGTAATAGAATTTGTCGTCTCGATATGTACCACTTGGCAGAGCCATGATGTCGTCAGATAGGTCTGGATGGATTAGTGCCGCTTCATCACGACCATAGAATGTCCGCGTCCAGAAAAACCGGCAATCACTCATATCGTGTTTTCTCATGAATGGATCGAAAAGACACGACTTCATGTCAATATATCGGGTTTTGATATCCCCTGAGATAGGATCGTCGGTCAGATCTTTATAGATGGAAACGAATCCTAGACCGGACGTGAGGGCACCTTGTTCGAACGCGTCGCTATAGGTTTGGTAAACGCCGTTCTTGTGCACATGATAAAGGCATTTCGTTAACTGGTCAGCTGTCTTCTGGCTTCCACCTTTTATGGGAATGCATATGGTCGACTTTCGCGTCTGCCTTTGATGCCCCGAGATAGCCTGCACAATGGGATTGATGATGTTGAAGTTGAAAATCTTCCTGCGGTAGGTAGCTACCCCAGGAAAGATTAGGCCCCAGATATCCTGGTCGGCCATAATAAATCGTTGGTCAACGTCTGCCTGATACCATTGTGTCTGGAGTACGTTAATGCAGTCCGTGTAATTCTTCTGCATCGATTGACGAATGGATTCATCAATATCAGCAGAAGGCCAAAAAATTGGATCGTTATTCTTCATCTGTCACCATAAATGGGATGGTGACTAAGGAAATTATTTATGTAAAGCTATCTATCCCCAAAAAATGATCTGACAGCTTTGTAATCATCAGCAGAAGAAGCATTCCTAGAGTCAATCTTGCTAAGCCCAACGGCCAAATACCTTAGGCTATCAGCGAAGTGACTGCTCCAGTCATGACGAGGTTTGTTGCTATAGACTTTGTGCTTGTCATCCCAGTCTTTGTGATAGTTCTCTAGAGACTTTATCAGAGGCAGACATTTCGTGTCATCAATATGGATGCGAGAGCTAAGCAAACCCTTCACGGCTTCGATGCCGTCAGCTACCAATCCTTTAGGAACTGTTGTAACTGGGACCTGAAGCTCTTCAAGAATCTCTCGTCGAGTACATCCAGTAGATAGGCCGTCGACATTCTCAACGTCATGAGGGAAAAGATGGGCGCCATATTTGTATCCTTTGTTCATCAAGAGCTCTTTAAACCATGCCAGAGTCTTGTTGCTATGCTCTTCACAATCAAAAATGTTAATGCTCGTACCATGTAGCTGAAAGAATATGATCGCCGTAGCATCATCCCAGCCGAGGTCCCAGGCTGTAAAGACCATTTTAGATGGATCGTACTTTACAGGGCAAATCCTTTCCTCTTCAACCATCTTCGTCATGAGCTTAGCGTAGTAGGAGCCCTCGATACCACGATCAAAGCTACAATAGTATTCCTGAAGAAGAAGTTCCTCGCTCATGCCATCCAACTTTTCCTTGATCATATCCTCAGGGGACAACACACCTGTATCCTCAATGGTGAGTTTCTGCGCATACCACCCTTCGGTAGTCTGTGCCGTTCTAAATAGCTCCCAGAAATGGTTTCTGCCTCGTGGCGTACTTATGAAGACAGCTACGCCCTTGTTGACTTTCAAGATTGGACGTATATAATCCCATGCTGATGGGTCTTGGAGGGCATATTCAGAGAAGACAACAATCTTCGGATTCGTTCCCATCAAGCTGTCAATGTTGTCTGAGCCAATAAGCTGAAACAAGCTGCCATTAAGGAAACGTATTTTCATCTCCTGTCCGTTAGATGACGCGATGATCTCTTTAGGTATGTAGTCAATGATACGAAAGCCATCGTTGTTGATAGCATCCCAGATAACCTTTTTGGCCTGTGAATAGGTTGGGAGCACGTAAAAGCATGTGCATGTCTCTTTGATTAGCTCTTTTATTACCCAGTTGAAGATCGTTAAGTCTTTGCCACCTCTACGATGGCAACACCACACGACACGCTTTACACCGCTATCCAGGGCTTGCAGGATCGGGAGTTGGTAGGGCCTTGGGAAGTATTTCGACTTGATTGTTATTTCCATAATTTACATCAAAGACCACTTTAGTGACTTCATTATCCTCTTTGGTTTTAGGCTTTTGATCGTCGAGATAGAGCTCTCCCAATCGAATGAGCATCTGAACATTTCCTTCCATTGCTTTATCCCATTGTCTTGATCTGAGAGTACTATGTCCTTTACTGTATATTGTACCAGCGTAACCAGTAAAACCGACACCCCATTTATCTTGTACTCTACAGTAGAAAGTTTCTGGATGCATGTTAAAATGCCCAGCTATTTCTGCACCAGAGTTTTGCCTGAGAATGAGTTTATCAACCAGCTCCCAGTCAATGTCTTTCTCAGGGCGTCCCCCAAGATTTTTCCTTTCATCAGTAGTTAAAGTCATATATACTTATTTATACTCAATTCCGGATATAAATGGCTATAGCTTCTCTCCACAGTGAGGACACTCCTTCTCTTTCTTCTTAGGCTTATCATCATCTTCTCCCGTGTCTATATGCAGATCATCAGCTGAAAAACCCCAGTCTAGAAGGTCGGTTACTTCCCATTCATTGCCTAAAGTATCCCAGTCCCACTCGCCGGTATTCTTATTTAGCCTGACCAAAAGCTCATCGATCTCGTGCTCTGTCATCTCACGATCTGGTACCCAGCATTCGAGTTCTTTGACGCCTTCTTCCTTGAGAATGCGTATACGCTGATGTCCTCCGAGTATTTGGCCTTCGATCGTGATGATAGGCTTGTCAATGAGTCCAAACTTGTCCAGACTGGATTTCAATTGTGCATGTTGCTCTTTCGTAAGCTTGCGAGGATTGCTCGGGTGAGGGGACAAATCCTTAATGAGACGCGTTTCTAGGTGCCATTTAATCATGGCCGCAGATTAGCGAAGGAGGAATTTTAGTGTAAAGCGGATTTACAGTCTTCATCAGAATTAGGGATACCTTTTTCCCAGTATCCAAATTCGTCGATTGTAAAAGGTGATTTTTCACCGGATTTATTTAAAATGTCGCATATCCAAGTAGCGACGTCTTTTTGCAGACCATATCCATCATGACCACCGTCTGTATCCCATCCACCAATACTTTCGTTTAAAGTAATTGTGTAAGAAGCCAGGCGAGAATCCTCCTTAATCCTGTCCTGATGTATTTTCCATATGTCCACTTTTTACTCCTAAAGTTGTCATGTCAAGCTAGCTTTACATTTACGGTATATACCGTATTCTCTATGCTGGCAGAGGGAATTGAACCCCCAACCTTCCGCTTACAAGGCGGGTGCTCTGCGATTGAGCTATGCCAGCTGATCTCCAAACATCGAAGGACGTAATGCCCAGTGAGTCACCTTTTTCTCTGGTGGCAAGTCTTCTTCATTATAATACGTCATATATGCTTCAGAAAACCACTTAGCACCTGACCATAACATTCCATCGACCCATAAAGGCTCAGAGCTCCCCTCAGGAAAATGAGCAATGAAAGCACCATCACCTAGATAGGGCATGCGCTCCTTTACACTTATCCATTCGATTGCCTTAGGTGGAGAGGGCAACGGCATCCAATGAGTGGTCTTTTTCATAATGGAGCCTTTATCAATGTATGTTCCATCCCATGTTAAAACCTGCTCGAGCTTTTCTGGTAACTTGTCTTTAACGCTAACCCACTGCATGATTTGTACCTTTCTCGTTCGTATTGGAGCACCTGGTTCTTGTTCTTGTTCTTCTGTCAAAATGGTACCTCTTCCATTGGTGGCTTAGTGGCCGATTGTGACGCAAGCTCTGCGCACTTCTTATCGATAGCCTTGAGGGCATACTCATTGAAAAGCTCTTTATGAGCTGGGTCTCTGTAGCGGAGATGTGGCGCATACTTCTTCTCGCCTTGCTCTCCAGCATACTCCCTAGCAGGCATGTTAATCCATCGCTTGCCGTCTTTTTGGAATAGCTGACACCCGTAGATTTCCAGACCCGTTTTCGGTATGTAGAAATCGGCGTACCCGATGAAAGTACCCTTGTTTACGCTCTGAAATTTTATGCATTCTATGCTCATTGTTCCCATCCTATCATTGTTTCGCTGCATGGACGCCAATATGTAGGCTGCTCCATAGCCTGTTCCTCTGCTCTCACGGGAAATCTAATCCATGCGCCGCGTGTAAGTCCACAAAAAAACGCTTTCACTGGACCCCCATGTCCATATCGAACCTCATAGATGCCGGTGTATTTTGGTGGCGTACACCTAGAGATCCAGTTATCGGTCATTGAAATACTTCCTGGCGCGATTGTACATTTCAATGTTGATAGCCCAGAGTCTCTGAACCCTCTCCGCCGATGAATCTAACCGTGTGGCCGCTCTAAACTCGGCTGACAGCTCCGGCTCCGATATGGTCTCTAGATAATGCTTGTAGACATCGCTACAATGAAAATCACTGCCCATGGCACACCCCCCTAATCTGGCCTTTGAATAGCCTCATAAAGCCGTCCCCTTCATCTTCAGCGGGCCACCATACGATAGAGCCATCCCAGCACTTTTTTGCTATGAGCTCTTGACCCGCTTCATAGGAGATGTCATGGATTTGAAAGTCCATCGCATTCATAAATTCTATCAGTATTTCTTTTTGTGTCTTCATATTTTTAAAAAAGCCCCACAACCCCTTCCTAGGAGATTTATGACTATACAACCTTTTCTTGAGTTGCAGGGCAAGCAAATCCCCGTGCGTATCGGGACTGTTAAAGTATGCTAGACCTCGGTTTCCTACGCACAGGGTAAATTATTCCTGGTCTTCAGGCTCCCATTTTGTAAATTTCATGTTATGCTCAAGCCAGCCCTCAGTCCATTCGGAGACATTGGCGACAGTGACGACCTCAGGGTCTAAATCCTTAAAATGCTTCCAAGCATCTATGTAAAAGGACGTCAACGTATCCCTCCAACTGCTTTTCAACACTAGTTCGATATCGTTTTCCAATCTCACTCCTTCTTCTTCTTGGTGACTGACTTCTTAGGCTTCTCCACTGGAATTTCCGTCTTGAGCCATGTTTTTCCTTGATAGGCTAACACAAGTTCCGAGAGTTTATCAAGGGTATCTCGCATGTCATTAACCTGAACAACGGTCATCTTGAGGAAATCCTCGGTAACCGCCTGCCTGTTTTCTAGGGCTGTTATGCCGAGCCAATCTTTAAGTAGATTCATTTTTTATCCTTGTGATAGTGATCCCATATGTTACCCATTTGCGTAAGAAAATCTTCTCGGTTATCCTGAGTATGAGAAGCCAATAGGTGAATCATAGCGGCTGATCCAATGGCCGGTGTTTCCTCGGCCAGAACCTCGATAAGTTCAGCGCTTATGTCGTAAATTCGTGCTTCGTCCGATTTCATTTTTTCTTAGCCTCGAGAGCACAAAGACGACCGTGAAAATCCTTCATCTCGTTCTTAATCTCTTCGACCAATCTCATTATGTGTAAGAAATCAGCGCGACGCTCTCGCATGCACCATAAGATCATTGCAAAATTCGCTCCTACGATCGTAAGAACTTGCATCCATTCCATTTTTACCTCCATTTGCGAATAGTGTAGCATACCGAGGAATTTTCAGCAAGCAAAAACTTCCTCTTGCCTTAAATCTGCCTGACCTGCATAATGATTGCCATGTCCTCCATTTTAAGGATACGACCTGAGCATGTCGAAAAACCGCTCACTTCTTTATGCTAATAAGAGTGATCATATACTGGGAAGATGGAGTGACGACTTCGGAGAGGATCGATAGTGAGGGCTATCGGGAGTATCTTGAGGAGAAGAAGGCGGAACGTGGATTTGACATTGTGAAGAGCTGGATAGAGACATAATAGGTAATTTCAAACATTCTGTTGTTAGTTAAAATACAAGGCCGGAGGCTGCCAGTAAATAACTGATAATTCCATATCCCAACATTACCAATGTTATCAGACGTTGCACAGCGAAGCGCTAACTCAGTTAGCCGGGATTTCCAGCACACTGCCACGGAAACTTAGCACTCTACCTAAATTTAGCTAAGTGCCTAACTCGACCTAATTTTGACCCACTTATCCCTACTTATGCAGGGTTATTGTCATTTTCAGGAATAACTCACGCGGCATCGCTGTTGTCCCATCGTCGCAATACCTCTTTGATTTCAGCCTTGCAGTCCAGGTAGACGTCCGCCTCGTCACAAAAGTTACTCCAGACATGCTTGAGCTCAACTTGGCTCTCTACAGCCTTCCTAAGCGTATCCGCATTTAAAGAACCGTCCTCAAGGCCCTCTAGGACCCAATCCTCAAAGTCGACGTACATGATTTGCTCCTTTTGACCGCATCATCCACCACCTCGTTATTTTTTGGGTAGTAGGAACAGCACCCACCCTTGTAGTTGAAAACATAGTCCACCGTCTTCTGTGAAGAAGGTTTCCTGCTCTTCAGAGCCGTTATCGTCCCCCTCCCACACCAGGGGCACTTGAATGTCCAGATCTTCTCCATAATCGCAATCTACGAGAGAAAATCATTATGGGAAAGATTTCTCTTGCAGTATACTACACCTTTTTGGTATAGTACTGTTATGCGAGCCAGTCTCCCTGGAGCCCCGATAATCGGATAAACGGGCAGGTTGTAGCGGCGAGCATATACATAAAATGGAGGATGTATGGAAAAGTATAAAATGCCCTGTGACCTATGTGGGAAGCAGCCGGCGAAGTATGATGGGAAGACAACACTGGGATGCTGGGCTTTCCTTTGCGAGCAGTGCTTTAAAGAGTCTGGAGTTGCCCTAGGACTAGGTAGAGGACAAAGGATTCAGGAGGTGGTAAAATGACCTCAGACATGCTTTTCAGGCAGATTCAGGGGCTTAAACGAATCATCAATGACCTTGAGGTTTCGATCATCGAGATAAACAACGAGATCTTTAAACTCGAGGAGCGTATGTACGATAAAGAGGAGGAGTCTTATGAGTATAGACGCATTGGCAACTGGTGATAATTGGTATGAGCCATATATTTCGGGTCTAGACAACCTCTTCGAGCAGATTATCGAAGACTACGAAATGCACCCACACGACTATGAGGACTGGGAAAGAGAGATATTGGACAATGACTCAAATAACAAAACTCCTGAACAGGAAAAACGCCTTGTAGCCTATATGAAGGACTGGTTTAACAGTCGTTTGGATGAACATACTTACTGAAAAAAGTGAGGGGGGACTTTTTAGGTCCCCCCTTACCCTAAACCATTGGAGTCAATGAAAAAATCACTCATTTCGCACCTTATCAGGGGGTGATCATTCATGCAAGGAAAAAGTTTTTTTATTTGAGTCAAGATTCTTAGTGGTAAGGATTTATGGACGTAAGTGTTTGAGTATAAAAAGCTAAAGGCCAACCTTTCGGTTGACCTTTATCACACGGACTGTAAGATTGAAGAAGTCTCGACTTTGCGCACAACCGACCAAAGCTTGTTCAAAGTCAAGACCACAAGAAGTCTACGAGAGAGAGCTTATCTTAATCGTAGATTTCCTGCAAATAAAATACAAGCTTACTCGGAAAGAAGTTCATGAATGAGATTCAACCCCCTCCTAGAGATCCTACGACAGCATTGGGAGCTATTCTCTGAAAAATACCAAAAGGTGTTTCGTTACCTCCTTCGCATGTTCCAGAACAAAGATCATGTTTATCCTGGGCATGCTCGTATCGCGGACAAGATCGACGCTTCAGTAAAGACCGTCGGGAACGCTTTACGCCTCTTCAAAGAGCTCGGTCTTTTCTACTGGGAGAAACGAGGTCACCGATCAAATCTTTACATTTTTGACAACATTTTCCGTGAAATTGATGCGGATGACATCGATGGTTTTTTGAGAACTTTACGAGACGATTGCCGATCTAATTGCCGACTATACAATGAAGCTTCTAAGGTAGATATACATGTACATGCTTTGCCTGCGGCGCATGAACCTAAATCTAGTGATAAAAAGCAGCAACAGCCGCCTTTGAGCTTTGAAGATCTTCCCCACATGCTCAATCAGCCATTCATGCGATCTTTCGATTTCGAAAAGTATGGATGGCAAATCAAACTTCTCCCAGAAGTGGGCCAGCAAGAAATCATTACAGACATGCGTTGGTATGCTCTAGAGCAGGCTAAGCAAGGAAAACCCGTCAAGGACATGGTAACCTGGTGTAAAATCTTTACTTCCATGATGAAAAAGTGGATATTCAAAAATGGGAACGAAACAAAGAAAGAAGCATATGTTTGAACATTGTATAACCCTAAAGCAAGTCCTAACCCACTTTGGCTACCTCTTCAGCATGGAAAGTGACAAAACTCGCCTTCCCCTCTTGACTGAAATTTGCCTAAATCGCATTCTGGCGCAGATCAAGGATGAGCTTCGTGAGGAAATTATGAAAGGAAAAACGCAGTGAAACACGTTCTCACCATACCTATGAGGCTCATGTCTGAAGCCAACACTCACCAACATTGGAGGAAAAAATATGAAAGAAACAAGCGACAAACCAATGGCGTCCGGCTCGTTTGGAGCAGCCAATGCCCGTCTGTGGCAATCCCTTGTCGAGTCTGTCTTGTCCGAACTGGCCCAAGAAAACTCGACTCAGACAACCTCGTCTATGCCTTCAAGGCCATCCGCGACGAGGTTGGAGCGCTTATTCGACCTGGCCTCGTAGCCGGGCAAGCTGATGCCGATGGACAAGGAATTGAATGGAGCTATGGACAAGAAATAGGTCTTTATGGCATACGGATCGAAATTGAACATGATCAACCTCTATACAGGGACGGGAAGGCATTATGCTAGGTGAACCTAAGAATAAACTCGATGAGATTGCGGAAAACGTTAGAGAGCTTTTAAGCCAAATTGAGCTCCAGGCTAGTGCTAGGAGGCTCCTAGAGAAAAA
>Ga0155584_1023_pt1 | contig 39493 bp, 38 predicted proteins | sample RifCSPhighO2_12_FD_107241 | JGI IMG/M metagenome (GOLD analysis project Ga0155584, IMG submission 107241) | Gammaproteobacteria bacterium RIFCSPHIGHO2_12_FULL_40_19
TCAAGTGGATCCGGATTCGCTGTTCAAGCAAAACCGGATTGGGTGTTCAAATTGAGCCGGAATACACATTCAGTTTGTCAATTGGATTTTTTTGATCAAAAATTAAAGACTTATTTCGTACCCGTCCCCTGGATTACACTTTCACATTTATATTGAGATGAACCATCTTTCATCTCAGCATTGTTAGGATAGTAATTTTTTGTAACTTCCGAATGAATTTAAAATCCTATCGCCGCAGCGATGGTTATTGATGCGATACTCCAGAAAAAATCATTTTTTCAACACGTTATGCTCTCCCGGTAAAAATACTGAAATGTACTACAATTACGTTGTCATCATTAGGAAAAGGAGCATATGGTATGTTAATTCTAACAAGGCGTATCAGTGAATCTATCATCATCGGTGATGATGTGAAGATTACCGTTTTGGGTGTCAAAGGAAATCAAGTTCGATTGGGTATTGATGCACCGAAAAATTTATCGGTCCATCGTGAAGAAATTTACGAGCGGATTAAGCACGAGAAAAAAGAAGATGATACAGGTACGCATCAAGAATAAGGTTTCTGGTTGCGTTTTCGAAAAGATACTTTATAGTGTCATCGATTAAACATAAGGATTTATTTCATGGCAGCAACAATCGATGAATTGACGGTCTCTTATACGGAAGAGGGCGTAGAAACAGTCAAAGAATTAGATAAAGTTATTTTGACGCGAGGCGCATGGTCCACGATCGTATTTCGTCTTCAAGATTGGAATCGCAAAAAAGAATGTTATGGTCCGGATAAATATTCTATTCGTCGCTATCAAAAGCGTAATGGCGAATATGTGTTGCGATCCAAATTTGCCATTTCCAGCAAAGACCAAGCAGAAAAATTAATTGAGATTTTAAATAAATGGATGGCGGAGTAATGTCCGCTTACCTAACTGATTTCATTCCCCCGCTGTTTTTGGCATTGGCAGAATTTTAATTCCTTGTTAGCAGTGCGAATTTTTATGGCTTAATTTATATCAAATAGGCGGATGATCCAGCAATTCACGCATTTTTGCTTTAATCATATCAATCGCAATTCTATTCTCACCACCACGCGGAACGATGATGTCCGCATACCGTTTGCTGGGTTCGATAAATTGCAAATACATCGGACGTACTGTGTTTTGATATTGCTCTAAAATAGATTCTAAAGAACGTCCTCGTTCTAACAAATCACGCTTTAAGCGTCGCATTAAACAAATATCCAGCGGAGTGTCCATAAAGATACGGATGTCCATTATGCTACGCAGCGCGGGTTCTACGAATAATAAAATGCCTTCTAAAACGATAATACGATGCTGTCCAATATGGCGCGTTTCTTTTTTTCGTTGATGCAAACTGAAATCATAGCGCGGAATTTCAACCGCTTTTCCTTGTTGCAATTCTTGTAAATGCTTAATTAATAATTCGTGATCCAACGCATTGGGATGATCGAAATTCATCTTTGCGCGCTCGGCAACCGGCAAATGATGTAAATCTTGATAATAAGAATCTTCTGAAATAACAACCACGCGATCAGATCCTAATTCATTGACGATCGTGTTAGCTAATAAACTTTTTCCAGAAGCAGAAGCACCGGAAATCCCGATGATAATTGTATGTTCTGACATATCATCAGCAACCTTTAATCGATATAATGTGAAGAATGGGGGCATTATAGCGAGATATCTGTGTCAGGCAATAGCGTTGGTCGAATATTTGTGGTAACTACCTGTGGCGAAAGTCACGGTGAAGCGATGATGTGCATTGTGGATGGTTGTCCACCTGGCATGACGTTAAATGAAAATGATATTCAGATTGAATTGGAACGGCGCAAAACGGGCACTTCACAATATACCTCTCAGCGACACGAAGCTGATCAAGTCAACATTATTTCAGGCGTATTTGAAGGGAAAACAACGGGTACGCCAATTGGATTGCTGATTGCAAACACCAATCAACGTCCGCGTGATTATGAAGCCATTAAAAATACATTCAGACCCGGTCATGCTGATTTTACCTATCAACAAAAATATGGCATTCGTGATTATCGCGGGGGTGGGCGCACTTCTGCACGTGAAACAGTGTCATGGGTAGCTGCAGGCGCTATTGCAAAAAAATATTTATTAGAACAATGTGGCGTGACCATACAAGGTTATGTTGCAGCAATCGGTGATATTGTTGCAGAAAAAATAGATTTATCTGTTGTGAATGAAAACCCATTTCATTTTCCTGACGGTGAAAAAATATCGTTACTGGAAACTTATCTTTTGTTGTTGCGTCGCGCCGGTGATTCTATTGGCGCGCGAGTAAATGTGATTGCAAAAAATGTACCGGTCGGTTTGGGCGAACCGGTGTTTGATAAATTAGATGCGGATATTGCACATGCGATGATGGGGATTAATGCGGCGAAGGGCGTTGAAATTGGCGCAGGATTCTCAGCAGTCACACAAAAGGGATCTGAAGGCCGAGATGAAATAACGCCTTCTGAATTTTTATCGAATCATGCGGGTGGCATGTTAGGTGGTATCTCAACGGGACAAGATGTTTTGGTCAGCGTTGCATTTAAACCCGCTTCCAGCATTCGCATATCAGCAAAAACGATCGATACCAACGGTAACGTCATTGACGTCAGTACAACGGGGCGTCATGATCCGTGCGTTGGCATTCGTGCTGTACCCATCGTAGAAGCGCGATTAGCGATGGTATTAATGGATCATTTTTTGCGAAACAAAGTTAATTACTCAACACCTTTCTAGGAGTTTCATTAACGTAAAGTTTTTATTGCTGATTATACAAAATCCTGAAAAAGTTTGGAGAATAACCATGAAAAAATACAACATCGCTATCGTCGGCGCAACCGGGATTGTCGGAGAAACATTATTAGAATTACTGGCATCGCGCGAATTCCCGGTCAATCAATTATTTCCATTGGCAAGCGAACGCTCTGTCGGCAATACCGTTTTATTTCAGGAGCAACCTTTATTGGTGAAAGCGCTGGATGATTTTGATTTCTCGCGTGTTGCTTTTGCTTTTTTTGCCGCAGGTACAGATGTTTCTTTAGAATATGCACCGATTGCCGCGAAAGCAGGGTGCGTTGTTATCGATAAATCCACTGCTTTTCGTTATGAAAAAAATATACCGCTCGTTGTGCCTGAAGTGAATCCAGAATCACTGAAAAATTATCATGAAAAAAATATCATCGCGAATCCCAATTGTTCAACCATTCCGTTAGTCGCAGCCATTAAACCCATCTATGACAAATTTGGTATTCGTCGTATTAATATCGCAACCTATCAATCGGTTTCTGGCGCTGGAAAACAAGGCATTTCTGCGCTCGCTACGGAAACGGCTGAATTGTTAAACGGGCAACCCATCGATGCACCGGTTTTAACAAAACAAATTGCTTTTAATGTACTACCGAAAATTGACGCTTATTTTGAAAATGGTTATACGTTGGAAGAAATGAAACTCGTCTGGGAAACACAAAAAATTCTCGGTGATACCAATATTTTAGTGAATGCAACGGCGGTTCGTGTTCCTGTTTTTTTTGGACACAGCGCTGCTGTCCATTTGGAAACGGAAGCGTATGCAGAGGCGAGTGTTGTCCGCACATTGTTAGAAAAAACGCCTGGGATTACCGTCGTCGATGGCGATGATTATCCCACGCCCATTACGCATGCTGCCAATCACGATAGCGTATTCGTTGGTCGAATTCGCAATGATATATCACACAAAAATGGCATTAATTTATGGATCGTTGCGGATAATGTGCGAAAAGGGGCTGCATTAAATGCCCTTCAAATCGCAGAGCTGCTAGTGCACAATACATTTTATAGGCATTAAAAATGTTCACCCTCTAAAATTGGAAACCAGATATGCGTATTGAGAGTGTGTGTATTGATATTCGCTCCGTGTTCTTATTGTGCGAAACCAATGGCAAAATTGAATATTCAATTAATCCCGCTTTAACGACATTGTTCAGAACCTTGCAATGTGAAAACAATGCTGTCTTATATCATTTTTTAGTGTTTGGCCGTGAAAATGAATTTGACATGGCGCGACAAGATTATCTGATTGCAGGCACAAGTTTAAGAATTTTATTTTTAAAAATTATTCAAGATTTTAATCTAAAAAAAAATGATAGCATTCTTGCAATTACGCCCCTTGATTTTTTACGTCTAAACTTGAATTCCAACTTATCACGTCAGTTAGCAGGTAAAATAGGTACAGAGCCATTATTTATTTCAAGCGACCCCGCGTATTTATCAGTAGCACAAAATGCGAGGTATACCACCTGTAACACCTATTTGGGTGGCGAATTGGATAGGACAGATGTTGCGGTGCTTAAAGCAGCTTGTTGCAATGAAACGCTCACTTCTGTTTTGTTTTCTTCTGATATTGATAGCACTTTATATTTAACTGAAAGCTCTATCGTTCATAAAAAAACAGTATTGAATCCTGATTTAATCGCTTTGCTGACTGAATTAAATGCGTTTTTAGATAAGAAAGAAAAAAAATTTCTACTACTCACTGCACGCAATGCAGAAGAAGTGAAATATCAATCAACCCTTTCTTATCAATTATTACTGGAAGATATGCAGGGTTTATTTCTCTTGTTTTTAAAGCAAAAAAACGCACTTTTTTTAGCGAGTCTCACCTTAAATCTCGGTGAATCACCTTCACATGCTGCACACGCAATCGAACCAGAGGCCAGTATCAAAAAATCACCACCCAATATTTTTTCTCCTGATAGTTTCTTTCAGCTACCGCAAACTGTTTTACATCAACTCAGACTTTCCCCTTATGAATGCAGTTTACTACAAATGTCTGCCCGTGAGTTAGATGCCTGTAATCCTTGGAATCCACATACTTATTTGCCTAACGTAAAAAAGTTGGCATTAGCGCAAATGCCATTTATTTGTTCTTTACCAGTAATTTGCACGGCAAATCCTCTGCTGAAAAGTGCTTGGTTGGCGCAGCTAAAAAAACCAGGTCAATTAATTGTGCACTTTGATGATTATGATGGCGTCATTAACGACATCCGTGCCAAACTATCGAATGATGTCTATATCGTACGAATCTATGTAGCAGGTGTATTTCCTCTGAATTTATCAGAGATTGTTCGTGATTGGTTTTTAACGCGATCCACTTCCGATGAATTTGACAATTTTGAAGATTTTGATGAATTCTTTAATCCTGCGAACGGTTCATTTCATCGCATATTTACACCACCCTCTACTGAAGATGAAAAACCAGATGAGGGTGGATTTGTTATGGTTAAGGATGATAAAAAACTGCAATCGCATGTTGTTTAAGGGGCTGTAAATACCACAGGTAATTTTTACATGGAAAATATACAATCACGGGCGATTAATTTTTTTTGTTTTTGTTTTTTGATTTATTTTTCATGCTTGTCTTGGCACCATTTGGCTTTAAAAACACCTATTTTTGGGACTGATTACGCTACTTTCTATCATTCTCTTCGTGTAAATCATTTCATGTATGAAAAATATTTTTTTCAATCGTATAACAATACCGTAGACGGCACTAATTTTAATACCCCAACCATGAACATTATTTTAAAATGCTTGGTTAATTTCAGTAATCATCTGCCTGTCAATGCCTTGGCATGGACGATTGTTTCAGTATTGGGTTCTTCGCTCGGCATTCTCTGTATGCTGAAATATTTACACAATAATTATCGCTATTTTTTTGTGTCACTCCTTTTATTTTGGCTCACTTGGCCAAGTTTTAATAATATTATTTTAGGTCAAGTGAGTTTTATTATTCTTCCGTTTCTAACAATGGCGTTTTTATTGGGTTATCATCGAAAATGGACTGCGATGGCAACGACCTTGGCTTTTTTAGCGAGCATCAAATTATTTTTTCTCTTATTTTTAATTTTCTTTATTGTGAAAAAGCAATGGAAATCAGCAGTGCTGTTTATTTTACTATTTTTAGCATTTTTCTTTTTACCCTTGTTATATTTTTCAATCCAGGATTATGCGGCATTCTTTCAAATTGCAATGACACCCATTGGTATTTTTGAGCGATCAACGCGTCTTGAAAACGGTTCTTTGCTTGGATTTCTCACAACCATTGTGTCGTTATCAGCAGTAAAGGGGGAAGTTCTCAACATAAACCCAGTTCGTATTGTGTTAGCTGTGATTTCAACCTGTGTCGTTGTTCGCTGGATAGTTTACTATCACACCTATTTGAAAAAATTAAAGGCCTTTGAATATGAGTTGAGTTTTTGTTTTATCGTTATATTGAGTTTATTTTTATCACCGCTCGCTTGGATTTATTATCAAGTTATTTTTTTAATTCCTACGGTTGTGTTTTTAAAAATTGCTAAACACTACTCACTTTCATTTTCATTTTATAGTTGCTTTGCATTTGCGTTAACTGCTTCTTGCCTTGTTGGATTTCCTGTGATGATAGTAGCCCATTTTTGTGTTTTTATTAATTTATTATTATGGATTTTATGCGCTGCATTAGCTGCAAAATCAATATCACACGGCAAATCATCGCAAATAATTGCATCACAAACAGGATGTTATTTACTATTTACAAATGCATTTCTGACGCTTTTTTTAATTTTAATAAATTATGGTCAAACAGGTTTTATTTTAAATTAGGTACTGAAACCAATGGCACTACCTTAAGCATGTAATGCGGTCAGAACCGCGCACGCAGCGTAGCGTTCGTTCGCGGATCGGTATTGATCCGCGAACGAACGCTACGCTGCGTGCGCGGTTCTGTGGCACAGCACTCCCACTGCCTTCACTTAAGGTAGTGCCATTGGGTACTGAAACTTCAGTGGTACTTACTTCTTTGTGCGCAAATACCCCGACGTAATCGGATACCGTCGATCTTTACCAAACGCGCGCCTTGTTAAACGAATCCCAATTGGTGATTGACGTCGTTTATATTCATTAAAGTTAATCATTCTAACAACACTGTCTACAATCGCTTGTTCAAAACCCGCGTTAACAATTTGCGTGGGCTCTTCGTCTTTTTCAATATATCTTTCTAAAATATCATCGAGCATATCGTAGGGTGGTAATTTGTCTTGATCCGTTTGATTGTGTGCGAGTTCAGCAGTGGGTGGTCGCGTAAAAACACGTTCAGGAATAACAAGATGAATTTCATTGCGATATTTACTTAATTTATAAACCAGTGTTTTGGGTACATCTTTAATGACTGAAAAGCCACCTGCCATGTCACCATATAATGTTGCATAACCAACCGATAATTCACTCTTATTACCTGTCGTTAAAACAATTTTTCCAAATTTATTCGACAATGCCATCAATAACATCCCACGAATGCGGGCTTGTAAATTTTCTTCTGTGGTATCAGCAGGTGCACTATTAAAAATAGGCGCAAGTATTTGTAAAAAATGATCGAGCAATGTGTCAATTTTTAAAATATGATATTCAACACCCAATGCTTCTGCTTCAGCAATGGCATCATCGATACTCATTTGTGCAGTAAATCGAGAAGGCATAATCACTGCAGTGACTTTATCAGCGCCAATTGCATCGGCTGCAATTGCCAATGTTAATGCAGAATCGATACCACCCGATAATCCAATCAATGCACCCGGGAAATTATTTTTATCAATATAATCATGCACACCTAATTTTAAAGTTTCATACATTTGTGTTTCTTGTGATAAACGTTCGGGCAATTTTTGTGGAACGATAATCACTGCATCATCGTGCATGTTTGCTTCGACAATCATGGTATTTTCGACAAAGTAGGGCGCTTGCTGACAACGATTGCCATTGGCATCAACCACCATGGATCCGCCATCAAAAACCAATTCATCTTGTCCACCAATAATATTGGCATAAATAATAGGAAGATGTGTTTCATTCGTGCGATTTTTCAACATCGTTTCACGTGCGCGAATCTGATTTCGATCATAGGGTGACGCATTGATTGAAATGATCATTTGCGCACCCGCATTTTTCGCTTGCATGATGGGCCCGGGATGCCAGACATCTTCGCAAATAATCAAACCAATCTTAATGCCATTGATTTCAAATACACAGGGTTGTTTGCCGGCTGTGAAATAGCGCTTTTCATCAAACACCGTAAAATTAGGTAATTCCTGCTTTGCATAATCCGCAATGATTTTCCCGCTTTGAATGAACGCTGCTTTATTGTAATGGGTATGACCAACACCTGCTGGAAATCCAATAATAATGCCTGTTTTTCCAATGTTTTTTGCAATATGGGTTAATGCACGCTGACAACGTTTATAAAATCCTGGGCGAAATAATAAATCTTCAGGGGGATAACCCGATAACGCTAATTCTGGAAACACAACACAATCGACTGGCTGCTCTTTTGCAATACGATTGGTTTCTTGAATAATACGTTCCGCATTTCCATCAATATCACCCACTAAAAAATTGAGTTGTGCAACTGCGATTGTCAATTTTTGGGACATGCCCTAAGCATCCTATATAATTAATCCAGCCACTACTTTTCGTCCTTCTGCCGCTAATATCGTGTAAGTGCGACAAGCAGAAGCTGTATTCATACATTCAATGTGATGTTGCTTTTCCAGTAACACCGCTAATTTTTTTGCCGGCAGAATAATACTGCGTTCACCCGTGCCGAGTAAAATAATTTCTGGATGATCGACTAACAGCATCAGCAAATCATCATCAGTGATCGCTCCAACAGTTGTTGGCTTCCAGTTTGTTATTAATTTATGGGGCGCAATGATAAGACTATGTGTGTAGCTTTCTTTATTAATGCCTATTTTTCCAGACGAAATAGCGTTTATTTGAAATTGCGCATCACTGTGATCTTCTGATAAAACCATATGTTAGGAGTCCTTTAACATTCTTAACACAACGATCATAATTGAGTGCGATCATAACATGTTCCTTGCACTTCGATAACGAAATGATAGAATACGCATTCTTTAAAAACCTTGCTCTACTATTAAATGTATTTAGGGGGCTTAAATCCACAAGGGGAAAAAATGAGACATTACGAAATTGTCTTTTTGGTCCATCCTGACCAAAGCGCACAGGTGCCATCCATGATTCAACGGTACCAAACCATTATTAAAAATGGCAATGGTAAGGTACATCGTTTAGAAGATTGGGGCAGACGTCCACTGGCTTATCCTATTAACAAAGTACATAAAGCGCATTATGTATTAATCAACATTGAATGTTCAGATACGGTGTTAGCTGAAATTGAAACAGCATTTCGTTTTAACGACATGGTTATTCGTAATTTGATTTTACGTCGCGATCACGCGGTGACGGGTCAATCTCCGATGGCTAAAAAAGCGAATGAACAAAATGCGCGTGGTGGAAGAGGGCGTTCTCACGGTGAACATTCAGACAACGAATCGTCACCAAGACATCATTCCGAAGAACGTGATGATGAATCTGTAGAGAGAGCATAAGGGGAAACACCATGGCTAATTATTTTAAACGTAAAAAATTCTGTGCTTTTGAAGCGCTAGATGCTGCTGAAATTGACTACAAGGACACTGATATGCTGAAAGAATACGTAATGGAATCAGGTCGTATTGTGCCTAGCCGTATTACGGGAACCAGTGCGCGCTACCAACGTCAATTGTCACGTGCCATTAAATTAGCACGTTACTTGGCACTGTTGCCTTATAGCGATACGCACTAAATGGTTAACTCCAAAAAGAGCATGACGTGAAAAAACTGGGTGAGTTTTTATTGGCGAAAGACGTTAACGCAATTGTGCTTGCGTTTTTATGTGCGTTATTGCCTGTATTTTCTATCCCAACAGGTTTTGTCGCAGCCATTGTCGTTGGTTTGGTCACTGTGCAAAAAGGGCCTAAATCGGGGCTTTTGTTGCTGGCTTGGGTAGCATTACCCACCGTTGCTTTGTTGGTACTACGTCAAGTAGGGCAGTTTGATATATTGTTTTTGCGATGCATAATCATGTGGATTTTAGCGTCGCTGTTATATCGCTACCGTGCTTGGCGTTTGCTTCTCGAATTAATGGCTTATGCTGGCGTCACGCTAATTGTTATATTGCATTTTTGTGTTCCCCACTTACAACAGTGGTGGGTGACAGAATTAACGACTTATATTCAACAATTGACAGCTGCATCACATTGGAAGATAGCAATGAAACCGGCAGAATTTGCGCAGCGATTAGCGCCATTTGCGTCAGGTATTATTTTATTTTTCTTTTTAGGCAGCGTGTTATTGGAACTTTTTGTTGCACGCTTTTGGCAATCGTTGATCGTGAGTCCGGGCACTTTTGCAAAAGAGTTTGTCATGATTCGTATCAACAGCTTTGCTGCTGTTTTTTTGTGCCTGCTCGTGACTTTGGTTTTGTTAAAAATACGGATTGCTGAAGATGCGTTTGCGCTAGCGATTTTACCGTTTTTTATAGCAGGATTGAGTTTTTTACATTTTTGGGTGCGCCAAAATAGCAAGCTGATTGTTTGGTTGATTTTAATGTACGTGGCTTTATTTTTCTTGCCAGCATTTGTGGTATCTGCACTAGCGTTCATCGCTTTTATCGATACTTGGCGTAATTTTAGAAAAAATAAAGTAAGTATATAGCATCTTTCTAGGAGGTCCATTTTTGCGCTCTTTTTTGCGAAAAATTATTAAAAAATGCTCGCTGTACCCATCAAGTACACCTGCGCTTTTTTAATACTTTATTCACAAAAAAAAATAGCATCAAAACGGGACCTTCGCGGTATAGTCATGCATAGATTGCTGGATACTTGCAAATAAAATTGCATAAACAATATTTTACATTTTTTTGAAGACTGGAGAAATTTTATGAAAGTTATATTACAAGAACGCGTCACCAATTTAGGTAATGTGGGCGATCAAGTGAACGTAAAAGCAGGGTATGCACGCAATTTTTTATTGCCTCGCAATAAAGCAGCGCAAGCGACAGCAAGCAATATCGTTGCTTTTGAAAAACGTCGTGTTGAATTAGAGAAATTGGCTGCCGAAGTATTTGCAGCGGCACAGCAACGCGCTGAAGTCCTCGAAGGTCATACAGTGACTTTGTCCGTTCAAGCGAGCGAGGAAGGCAAATTATTCGGTTCAATTGGACCACGTGATATTGCCAAAGCCGTTACTGATTCTGGAAAAGCGCTTGAAAAAAGCGAAGTGGAAATGCCAGAAGGACCTATTCGTGCTGTTGGCGAACACACAATTACTGTGCACTTACATGGCGAAGTGCACGCAAAAATCAAAGTCGTTGTAAATGCAGGTTAGTTGGATATTTCAGTAGTTTGTCTCATCAATATACTTCACTTCTTCACAATTTGCGTTTTTATGTGATTGAGATTTTTGTCAAAGTGGCAAAAAGATCAATCATAAGAAAAGCGTAAATTGTGAAGAGGTGAAGTATAATAGCTCAGTTTTTATGTAAAGGAGCTACACTTGGAAATGACCACTATGAATCAACAAGCCCCTGCTCAGTCCAGGACCCAGCGCACCGAAACCTCAGGCACTGCCAAAGTGCCACCGCATTCTCTCGAAGCAGAGCAATCGGTTCTGGGTGCGCTGATGCTTGATCACCGCGCCTGGGATCAAGTAGCAGATCGCATTGCAGTTGATGATTTTTACCGCGGCGATCATCGGGCCATCTTTGATGCCATCTTAAAATTAGTTAATCGTAGCCAGCCTTTTGATGTACTCACCATTGCTGAAATATTAAAATCCGATAATAAATTAACGCAATTGCCGGGCGGCGAAGCCTATCTTTACGAGCTGGCTCAAAATACTCCCTCAGCAGCCAATATTACGGCGTATGCAGACATTGTCAGAGAACGTTCGATTCTTCGACAATTGATTGCTGTTGGAACCGACGTTACGGACAGTGTATTTAATCCAGATGGTCGAGATTCAATGGCGTTACTCGATTACGCTGAACGCCTTGTTTACAAAATTTCCGAACATCAACAACGTGGATCAGGACCGATCAATATTGCTGCCTTGTTATCGAAAGCAACTGATCGTTTGGATCAACTTTACCATTCCAAAGGCGCAATCACTGGCGTAGCCACCGGGTTTACCGATTTTGATCACATGACATCCGGCTTACAAGCAGGCGATATGGTGGTCATTGCAGGCCGTCCTTCGATGGGTAAAACCAGCTTTGCCATGAACATTGCAGAATACGCAGCAATCAAGCAAGAAAAGCCTGTCATGGTTTTTAGTTTAGAAATGCCGGCTGAACAACTCGCGCTACGGATGATTTCTTCCTTAGGTCGAATTGATCAACACAAAGTGCGCACCGGACAATTAAGTGATGCAGATTGGCCGCGCGTCACATCCGCTGTCAGCGTATTGTCTGAATCAAAATTGTATGTCGATGACACGCCAGGATTAACACCACTAGAATTACGTACGCGTGCGAGACGTGTTGCCCGCAAACACGGTGGATTAAGTTTAATTGTCATCGATTATTTGCAATTAATGACGAGCCCCGGATCCCGTGAAAATCGCACGAATGAAATTTCAGAAATTTCTCGATCACTCAAAGGGATCGCAAAAGAATTTAATGTACCTGTGATTGCCTTATCGCAATTAAATCGGGGATTAGAACAGCGGACAGATAAACGACCCGTGATGTCAGATTTACGCGAATCGGGTGCAATCGAGCAAGATGCGGATCTTATCGCTTTTATTTATCGTGACGAAGTTTACAACGAAGAGTCTCCCAATAAAGGCGTTGCAGAAATTATCATTCGCAAACAACGTAATGGTCCCATTGGCGACTTCCGTTTGACGTTCTTGGGACAATACACACGCTTTGAAAACCATGCATCCACCCGTTCTCAATATGATGACGGAGAATTGCGTTGAGTAAAATTCAAATGCAATGTCGACGTGGCATGTTGGAGTTGGATTTTATTTTTCAACGTTTCCTTGAACAGCATTACGATCAATTGTCCGAAAATAACAAAACCTTGTTTTCACGTTTGTTAGATGAAGAAGATCCCACTTTGTATGATTGGTTAATTACCGATATTCCTTGTACTGATGTAACGCTACAACCCATCGTTGCCCGTGTGATAAAAGTTGTGAGTGGTACACGCGCGCGAAGCGAGAGCAAGCGGGTAGTGGAGTGATATCTCACAGTTCGCTACGCTACCTGCGCGCTTCCGCGTTATTTATAGATTTTTGAGGTTTAAGTATGAAGTTCACGTTGATTGGAAAGGCGATTGATCCGTTTAAAAAAGATCTTATGAAAAAAACGGCATTGATTTCATTTTTCGCCTGGATTGGTTTGGGTGCTGACGCGTTATCTTCTTCCTGTTACGGCCCTGAACAGTCCTATTTAGCATTAGGACGTTATCCTGATTTAACACTATTTGTTGTTTTAGGCACTATTTTATCGATTTTTGTCATTGCGCTTAGCTACAACCAAGTGATCGAATTGTTTCCTAGTGGTGGTGGTGGATACAAAGTGGCAAGTCAATTATTAGGATCCACGGCTGGTGTTGTTTCAGGTTCAGCCTTAATTGTCGATTATATTTTAACAATCGCTATTTCAACCGCCAGTGGTGCAGATGCACTTTATAGTTTTTTTCCGACGAATTTACTTTTTACCAAATTACCGCTCGAATGCTTTACGATTTTTATTTTTATTTTTTTGAATTTACGTGGCATGAAAGAGTCAATTAAAGTAGTGATGCCCTTATTTTTAGGGTTTGTAGTCACTACTTTGGCATTAATTTTTTATGGTATTGCATCACACAGTCAATCGATGCTTGATGTAACACATCAATCTTTCAAACAAGCGCATCAACTGTCGAGCCATGTGGGTACGTTAATGATGCTTGCTTTTATTTTACATGCTTATTCTATCGGCAGTGGTACTTATACCGGTATTGAAGCCGTTTCTAATAATGTGAATAAATTAGTTGAGCCGCGCGTTAAAACGGGAAAAATGACGATGTTATACATGGCCATTTCACTGGCCGTTGTTGCAGGTGGTATTACATTGTTATACATGTTGTGGCACGTAAAGCCTGTGCATGGAGAACCGCTGAATGCTGTCGTATTTCACGATATTTTAGGCGATTCGACTTTCGGGAAGGTGGGATTAATTATTACGATGTTGTTTGAAGCGGGTATTTTATTTGTTGCTGCAAACACGGGATTTTTAGCAGGACCAACGGTGTTAGCCAATATGGCTGCTGATAATTGGTTGCCGAGACGCTATCGATTATTATCGAGTCGTTTGGTGAATAGCCAAGGCATTATTTTTTACGGTGTTGTCGCTTTAATTATTTTATTGTTAAGCCGCGGTCAAGTGGGTTGGCTCGTGGTCCTGTATAGTATCAATGTATTTATCACATTCAGTCTGACAACACTGGGTATGTTTACCTATTGGTTAAGTAATCGCACGAATACTCTGCATTGGTGGGGAAAATGTGCGATGTCATTGCTCGGATTTATTTTAACTTCCTTTGTCTTGTGTGTTGTCTTAGTGAGTAAATTTTTCGAAGGCGGGTATGTCACCATTATTGTCACCTGCCTCGTGATTTTATTTTGCTTTTTTGTACGAAGACATTATCGTTGGGTGGGTCGTGAATTGCGTCAACGCAGTCGTGAATTAATTCCGCCTTTACATGAGGTAGCAAATATTGATATTCCCATTCAGCCGCTGGCGAAAACAGCAATCGTATTTGTATCAGGCAAAGTATTGGGCATGCACTGTTTATTGTGGATTTTGAAGCATTTTCCCGATTATTTTACGAATTTTGTTTTCATTAGTGTGGGACAAGTGGATATTAAAAGCTTCAGCGGAAAACGTTCACTCAAAAGAATGACCAAAGAAGTCGATGAATCGTTAAATTACTTTGTGACGTATTGCCAACAAAAAAATATTGCCGCAACGAGTTATGCGGAATATGGCAGTGATTTGATTGAACAATTGGTTGCACTCTGTCAAACCGCTGGTAAAAAATATCCAGATCATATGTTTTTTGCAAGTCAGATGAGTTTTCAAAAAGATACGTGGTTTAAGCGCTTTTTGCATAATGGTGTAACGTATGTGTTGCAACGGCGTTTACATGCGCTGGGTGATGAAATATTATTATTGCCAATGCCGTTAATTTAACAGAGATCAGTTGCATGCGTTCACATGCTGAAAATAATACTAAAAATACGAGCCTTTCTTGGTATTCTTGGTGTCAAGAAAGAGTTAAGGAAGCTGGCGTCATTGTAGCAGCTGATTTTGGGGCCCATCCCCTTGACACGATTTGGAAAAACCAACTCAGGCTGTCTGAGATGAATCAATCTGCTCACTGCTGGCATGCATGCCAAAAAATCAAAGCAAACGGCGGTTTTCGAGGGTTGTACGCAGGTTTTCTTACCGGATCAATCCTGACGCTGCCAGGCACCTTTGCTTATTTTGGCGCGAGAGACTTAACTCTTTTATATTTCGGAGACAATCCGACTGGACAGACAATGCAAGGCCTTTGTAGCTATGCTGTTGGCACCGCATTCTGGGCACCAATGACTCGAATTGCTACGCTATTACAATTATCAAAAAATTCTGCTCATCAATCGACCCTGTCCACTGAAATGAGACAGATGTTGCGCAAAAAAGGCGTCCGCGGATTTTATCGTGGCGCAATGCCGAACGCATTGTCAGGGATGGCAGGCGAGGCATTAGCCTCTTTAATACAAGCGCAATTGGTAAAGTGTTACCCCGTTGAGCAACAAAAAAATCTTAGAATACAATTAAAAGCCACATGGTTGGCTTATGGCATTGCCACTGTTTGTTCATCACCCTTGGATGTGTGTGTTGCGCACATGAGGATGACAAAAACAAATATTCCCGACAGAAATTTTATGTCAACAGTGAAAATGGTCTATCGGACAAAAGGGATGCGCGGTTTCTTTTTCAGTTTACCGGTAGGGATACTGCATGCAGGCGTAGAGCATTCTTCTTTGGCTTATATGGAACATTCAAAAAAGAGCCTTTGACACGCCCTTATTTTCGCATGACACCAACCACGCCGTGAACTTGACGAATTTTTCTCAAAATTTCCTCAAGCAATTCGAGATTTTTAACCTCAATCGTTACTGCAATATTCGCGATATAATTTTGTGTGTTGACACGAGAGGACAATGCAAAAATTGATAAATTTAATTGTGCAATTAATCCAGATATATCTCGCAATAATCCAGGACGATCTTCGCCTTGAATTTCCAAATTCACACGATAGTTTTTTGCAATTTGATTTTCCCATGAAATCTCAATTAATTTTTCAGGGCGTAACAATAAGGCTTCTTGCATATTGCGACATTTTTTTTGATGCACGCTAATGCCGCGTCCTTTTGTAATATAACCAACAATGTCATCACCAGGAATAGGGTGACAACATTTTGCCAATTGTGTCAGCAAGTGTTTCGCGCCTTGGACTGAAAAATTGGTTGGCGCAGCGTGTTGTTTCTTAGAATCAAGCGCCGTAATAATCAACGCTTCATCAGATTCAATTTTTTTATCTTGCGCATTAAGTTTATGTACTATAGCAGTCGCTGTAATATTACCTGCACCTAACGCAGCCAATAATGCTTCGGTGTTTTTAAAATTAAATGCAGCAAGCACTTTTTCAATGTCTGCCTTTTTGAAATCATGCTGACGATATATTTTTTCCCACAGCACACAGCCGTCCAAAATATTTTTTTCATAATTTAATTTTTTAAACCATTGCTTTACTTTTTGAATCGCATGCGGTGTTTTTAAATACCCTAATTCCGCGCGAATCCAATCATGACTTGGATGCATTTCTTTTGTGGTAAGGATTTCAATGCGATCACCCGTTTGCAATTGATAAGAGAGCGGCACCAGCGCATCATTGACTTTGGCACCGCGACACCGATGACCAACATTGGTATGCACTAAATACGCAAAATCTAATGGCGTTGCGCCTTTTTGTAAATCAAACACATCGCCATTGGGCGAAAATACATAAACACGGTCATGAAATGCTTGTGCGTATACTTCAGTATGCGTTTTACCATCATTTAATGTATTTTTTTGCCAATCCAATAATTCTCTGAGCAAAACAATTTTTTCATCTTCTGGCGCATGCACTGATTTATTTTCTTTATATTTCCAGTGTGCTGCCACACCCAATTCTGCTTTTTCATGCATATCGATCGTTCTAATTTGAATTTCGATAGGAATCTGTTCATCACGCAAAATTGCGGTATGAATGGATTGATATCCATTGGGTTTTGGCTTCGCAATATAATCATCAAATTCTTCGGTAATCGGCGTCCATTTTGCATGAACTAAACCCAGTACTGTATAACAATCCGTAATTGTCGGTACCAAAATGCGTACAGCGCTCGCATCGTAAATATTCTCAAACCCCACTTGCTTGCGATCAATTTTTCGATAAATGCTGTAAAGATGTTTGGCGCGACCAGAAATTTTATGATGTGTGATACCATTTTCTTCAAGCAATTTTTTTAATTCAGCAATCATGTCATGAATAATAATGTCACGATCTTTTTTTCGCATGTTCAACGCTTTTGCGATGCATTGATATTCATCGGTATTTAAATAGCGAAATGCACCGTCTTCCAATTGCCATTTTAAATGACCAATCCCCAATCGATTGGCAAGCGGCGCATAATAATCCAAAGTCGCTTGCGCAATTTGCTTCTGTGCCGCTGGGGTGCAACGCCCCAAATGTTGCAGCATAATCAATCGTTCTGATAATTTTAATAAGACGGTTCGAATATCATCCACCATCGCGAGCATCATTTTACGTAAATTATCGATTTGATTTTGTTGTCCCGTTGTACGATCCTTTTCATTTTTATCAGCCTGCACCTGATGAATGATTTCCATCTGTAATGCACCCTTGATAATTTTGCAAACGGTTTTATCGAGATGTTCGTGCAATTTTTCACTCAGGATTTGTTGGTAATAAATGGTGGGATAAACAATCGCTGCTGCAATTGCGTAGGTATCGCAATGTAATGAAAGTAACACATCAGCCATCGCGAGTCCTTGCGTTAAGCTAGACAATGAGAAGGGTGTATTATCTTGTTCATGCTTTGAGGCAAAAAGACACGCTGTTTTAATTAATTCATGATCATGGTTTTCGTTGGCATCAAGATGTGCAATCCAATGAATGGCTTGTGGCGATAGTTTTGGTTCGAAATGTGCTTCGGTCATCACTTTCCCTCTTAGGAATAGTATAAACCATATCAGAACCAATGAAATGGACTCACCCTTCTTTATAACGGCGTCGTAATGCGCCAAAATAATAGCCCTGCGAAGGGTCGATTATTTAACAATTGAAATGGTTATCAGTATCTGACGCGGAAAAAGCAATTAAAGCCATCGGCTCTATTCGGTTCTGTCGACACAGTACGCACAAGGTTATCCACAGAGTCTGTGGATGAGTTTTTGCTAGATTAAGAAACCATTAAATTGAGAAACTTTGCTTTATTTCTATTCGCCCTAATGACTTCATTTTAAAATTCCCCTAATATCGAACAATTACCCATCAGAATAGAGGACATATAATGCCTTTAGAAATCAAAAGAAGTGTTGCATCCTTGCTTGCTAGCGCAGCATCAGTGTCATTTTATCTTGTGACAACAGCGGGACAGAAAACCTTGGTTGTTGTCAGCGGCGTGGGTTCCAATTTTTTCATCAATGCGTTCGCAGCAGATGGTTCATTTCGTCACTTGGGTGACTTGCTGAGTGAAAAAAAATATAAAACGTTTATTGCCACCGTGGCAACAGGGCTTGGATTAGCTATTCCTCAAGGCTTTATCGCTTATATTTCTTCTGTGGATGACACGCCTGCGTTGAGATATATTGCACTGGGTTCCACACTGACGGGTCAGGCGGTTTTGAACGGTCTTGCCCTAAAAGATTTAAGCGGCATTTTTGATGGTGTATGTGGTCTTGTGCAAGCTTTTACATATCGGGTGAGAGACATGACAGGATGGGTACCTGACGCAGAAAAGGCGCGTCATCTCCTGCGTAACAATGTGCTTCAAAATTTAGCGACACTCTCAACTGCAGTAAAAACCGTTGATTATCACAAACTAAATGGTGATAAAGTGGCATCAATGGTGACGGCTGACAAAAACGCAAAATACCTGACGGCTTTACAAATGGTTTATGCGCATGCAAATACAGCAGCTAAGCCTTATAAATTGGGCGCTTTTTCTAGTGCAATGGCGTTTATTTTTTCCAGCGCGCTAAAGCTTTCACTTTCTGCAATGATGTTGCTTTGTATCCTTGCTTACAGTTGTGCAACCGCTTTTGATTCTCAAGAAAAATTCAAATTATCGAGGGGTTGGAGTGCTTTCCTCGGGATTCTCTTGATGTCACCCACCATGGTTTTAGCGTTGACAGGTGGGTTTTCATTGGGGGATTCTTGGATTAATTCAGCCGCGACGCTGAGTCAAGGCAGAATACCGAATGACTTCAAGTTAGGAAAAATCGGAGTCTTTACAACACTCTTAGCGCCGTTATTGGCAGGTGCGTTGGCTTTCTATTCCGGTTATACGGCAGAACTTTTGTTCGGAACCTGTACACAAACAGTACTAGCATTTATGGGTTTTCCCAATGGTGGCATCGCTGCGAATGCGTCATCGGCTATTTTTAATGCGGTTTATACACAAAAATCTTTAGGTGCTTTTTTAGGCATAGTGACTTACAGCTCTATGCCCCGAGAGGCGCAAAACCTCTTACAGGTAGAAGCGGTGCTTGCTGAAATCATGCGAGAAGCTGCGAAAGATCCCGAAAAATTCGTGGCGAATTTGGAAGCAGAGGCGGGCAGTAGTGCAACACAGGAGGCGGGTGAGGCTGCTAGTACGGGTGCACTCATTGCTGCATTGAAATCGAATCCTCGCACTTTTAACGACACTTTGTGGAGAGCGCAGCCTCAAGTAATGGCTACACCACTTGATGCGCCGCTCCTTCGTGATGATAGTGACGTGAGAAGTGCAAAGGTGACTTAGAATTATAAGCACTGTGCTGCGTAGATTCTTCTCGCTTTATTTAAAAGGCACGTTTTTCGTGCCTTTTTTGTATGTGTTGTTCTTAGGTTTTGTCCCTGAAGTATCGGCATCTGTGACTCCGACACATTACCCACAGACCCTGTGGATAACCTTGTGTGTAGTGTGTCAATAGCACCAAGAAGTTGCGCTACTCTCGTCGATTTGTTTTTTTGTGCTTTTTTTACCTGGTCATAGCTATTGGATTTTTCATGCTTTATGATGAAAAACTTCGGATCAGTCATAGGATACAAGGATAGCCATGTCGCCAACAACCCTGTTAAAAAATTTACCCGTTGAGTGTTTAACGCGGGGGCGTTATCAGCCACGTCGTCAGTTTAATGAGCTTGCGTTGCAAGAATTAGCAGAATCAATTCGTTCCCAAGGCGTGATCGAACCAATTATTGCGCGCGAAATCGCACCAAATCGCTATGAAATCATTGCGGGTGAGCGTCGTTGGCGCGCGTCACAATTGGCGGGATTAAATACCGTCCCTTGTCTGATTCGCAATTATACCGATGCACAAGCCGCTGAAGTCACGCTCATTGAAAACATTCAGCGCGAAGATTTAAATCCGATTGAAGAGGCATTGGCATTACTACGATTGATTGATGATTTTCAATATACCCATGAAGATCTCGCTAAATCATTGGGACAATCACGCACGAAAATCACGAACACCTTGCGTTTGTTGCAATTGGACTCGCGTGTGCAACAACTGTTGATCGATAAAGGATTAACGGAAGGGCACGGAAAAATTTTGGCTTCCTTGTCGCATGAAATGCAATTTAAGTTCGCAAAACAAGTGATTTCAGATGAATGGTCCGTGCGTCATTTAGAACAAATGATTCAACAAGAAAAAATACATCCTGCAGAAGTGGTCAAAGTAAATGTCAACATTCGACGCTTAGAAAAAATGACGTCAGATCATTTTGGCGCAGAGGTGATTGTGGAAAATCATGCCAACCGTTCTGGTTGGATCAAATTAAAATATCAAAATTATGATGTGCTGGCAGGCATATTGGAAAAAATGGGGATTGAATGTGAATAACAGCAAATCCCGGCGAACTAAAAACCCCACGGTTTTCGTAAGGTTTTAGGCGACTCTGAAATTATTTTTTCGTACAATACCGCCTCAAAGATAAGGATATGTGGCGCCTTAGTGGCTACTTTGTTTTGATCACAATAATCCCACGTTGCCAATTCACATTTCACAATCAGTTTTTTGCCTTCAGAATGAATAGAAATTAAACCCGCGCGTTCCAATGTTTTAACCGCGCGACGCATTTGATCTTTGCTTGGCGATCCACTCGCATAGCCTTGATGTGGCTCAACATACAATTCTTCACGCAAAGACTGACAAATCCCCTACATGCCTGAAACGAAACGACAAAAGAAAGAAAGCAGGTAGTTGTAATTAGTTGAAAAATAAGGTTTTTAAGAAGCTGGCAAAAGGATTTGAACCCTCGACCCGCTGATTACAAATGGCTGTGGCCATCATCCTGTATGTTAAAAATCAATGCCTTGCGATGCAACTCAAGGTGAAAAACAGTCTAAGACAGTCACAATTACATTCAAACTCGTGTTAGTACGTCACAATAATGGCACAGTGACGCTATGTCATAATTCTCTTGTATATTTCCATTTTGATAATCAGCTACGGGACAATAACATAATATTTAACTATAAATTTATAATTGTTATTTACAATATTAAGTTACTAAAATATAATTAAAATATCTGTAAATCAATTATATTTGAGTAACTAATGAAAAATAAATTTTTATCAATTAAACAGCTTGATCAGCAACTCTTAGCGCTTAAAAATAATGGCGCTATGAATATGCCGCTGGAAGGCTGGGTGCGATCTGTGCGTAAAGGACTTGGAATGACCATCACGCAATTGGCAAAGCGGTTAGGGGTGAATGCTTCACGCGTTGTAAAAATTGAAATGTCTGAGCCTGAAGGTGCGGTGACGTTACGTACCATGCAAGGGGTTGCCGAGCAACTGGGATGCGTTTTTGCCTACCAGTTTTTGCCGAAAACTTCTTTGGAAGAATTGGTTAGGCAACGTGCTATAGCAATAGCCAGTACATCTATGCAACGAACGGCGCATTCTATGGATCTGGAAAGTCAATCTGTTGAAAAAAAATGGTCAAATGAGCAAATGAAAGAAATGTCAGATGAATTGTTGGAAAAATCGTGGCGGTATTTATGGGGAGATTGAATTTTGAATATCTACCTGGTGCAACACCCTTGGATCCCGACGAATCTCTTGGACTTATTCCAAAACATATTACCCTGATGTCACAATTAAACACGTGGGAACAAAATAACATTTTAGAAGCTGAAAAATGGTTATTGGGTAAATCGTTCCGGCTAGATAAAATCGCGTCTATCGATTTTGTTTGTCAGTTGCATCGTAAAATGTTTGAAAACACATGGAAATGGGCAGGGCAATTTAGAAAATCTGATAAAAATATTGGTTGTCATTGGTTGGGTATTGCTGTTGCTCTAAAAAATTTATTGGGTGACGTGATTTTTCAAACAAATCAGAAAATTTTTCCAGCCCCGGAAATTGCTTTGCGTTTTCATCATCGTTTAGTTGCGATACATTTATTTGCAAATGGCAATGGACGCCACGCCAGATTGATGACCGATGTATTTTTATTGTCACAAAATCGAGATCGTTTTTATTGGGGAAAAACACAAGATATTATTTCGCCAGGCGATGTTAGAAAGCAATATATTGATGCATTGCGCGCTGCTGATAAGGGCGATTACAGTTTGCTGAAAATATTTTTGAATGTGAAATGAGGTGAGTATGAGTAGAGCGCTATGAGCTCCAAATGAACATAGCACCGAGTATTATTTAACGCTCTACCATCGGCTCCAACGGCTCAAAAAATCCCTGTAAATCTTTTTCCGTCAACGCGACTTTTCCAGACGGGTTATCCGAGAACAATCCTTCCATTAACGCGCGTTTCTTTTGCTGCATTTCCAATATTTTTTCTTCAACCGTACCCTTGGTAACAAGCTTGTATACAAACACCGTTTTGTTTTGCCCGATGCGATGCGCGCGATCGGTGGCTTGATCCTCAACCGCAGGATTCCACCACGGGTCGTAATGAATCACCGTATCTGCTGCGGTTAAATTTAATCCCGTTCCACCTGCTTTCAAACTGATTAAAAATAACGGTATCTCGCCATTTTGAAATTGTTGTACCGGTGTTGCACGATCTTTTGTTTGTCCAGTCAGCTTTACATAGGCAATTTTTTTATTATTTAATTCAACTTCAATCAATTCCAGCATTTCTGCAAATTGGGAAAATAATAAAATGCGCCGCCCTTCTTCGAGCAGCTCAGGAATTAATTCCATTAATAATTCCAGTTTAGCTGATTTCGCTTTATTTTTTTTCGCGGAATCTATTTTTAATAATCGCGGATCACAACACACTTGTCGCAACTTCAATAATGCTTCTAAAATAATAATCTGACTGCGTGACAACCCCAGTTTTGCTATTTCTTGTCGTACTTTTTTCTGCATCGTTACACGAATTGTTTCATATAAATCACGTTGCGCACCTTCAATTTCCACTTGCCGCACAATGTGCACTTTCTCCGGCAACTCCTTCACGACATTATTTTTCGTGCGCCGTAGCATAAATGGCGCAATGCGTCGCATCAAATGCGCGCGTCGATCTTGATCACCATTTTTTTCAATGGGTATGCGAAACACCTGATTAAATTGCTTTTCAGCACCCAACAATCCCGGCATTAAAAAATGAAACAACGACCACAACTCACCCAGATGATTTTCAAGCGGTGTGCCAGTTAAACACAGCCGCTGCTTTGATTTAATTTGCTGCACAATCTGCGTTGATAAACTTTTTGAATTTTTAATACATTGCGCTTCATCTAATATTAAAAAATGAAACGTGTTTTTTAATAAAATACCTTTATCAAATTTCAACAACGGATAAGTCGTCAGCACCAAATCATATTGCGAAATTGAATCATAATTTTGTTTGCGATCGGACCCGTGCAATACCAATATTTTTAAATGGGGCGCAAAACGTTCTGCTTCCATTCTCCAATTAAACATTAGACTCGTCGGCGCTACAATTAACGTCGGCGCATCCATGCGTTTCGTCGACTTTTCAACAGCAATATGTGATAACGCTTGAACTGTTTTTCCAAGCCCCATATCATCTGCGAGAATACCTCCAAATTCATATTCGCGTAAAAATTGCAGCCAATTTAATCCTTCTTGTTGATACGGCCGCAATTCACCTTTAAATTTCTTAGGTACAGATACTGCTTCAACACCCTTAAATTGAGTGAGTTTCTCTGCGAGTAGACATAATTTTTCACCCCCAAACCACCGCAATTGCGCAGCACCCACCGCCGCTTCCAATTCCAATAATCGTGCTGCTTGCAAGCGGGATAATTGTAAAAAATCACCGTTAGTCAAACTATTGCTGTCATACAATTCAATCAATACATTTACAATATTTTGCACACGTTCAACTGGCAATGGAATATATTTTCCGTTCGGCAATTGCGCCAATACGGTTTCATTTTTTGAAAGATCAAATTGATTATTGTTTGATTTTAATTTCTTAAATAATTGCTGTAATACGGGCAATAAATTAATTTTCTCGCCTTGAACGGAAATACCCAATTCCAAATTAAACCAATCATATCCCTCGCTGTCATCAATCGATGAATACCACTCATCAATCGGTTCATCGATAATTTGATAGGGATAATCTGAATTGATTTCGATTTGCCAACCCTGTGCGCGTAACAGCGGTATGGTTTGTGCCGTAAAATCCAGGGGATCATGTTGTTCGTGTCCAATTAAAAAATAATGATGTGCTTTTGCATTATCTGAATGTTCTCTATACATTTGAACATCACCAATTAATTTTAATTGATGCGATTTCAGTTCATCCATTGCCTTTTTTTCAGCAATTTTGTCGCGCACATATTGAGTCAGTTGTTCATTTTGCACTTGATGAATAGTATCATCCTTCGAAAACCAATCGATTACCCTGCCATCATAATTAAATGAAAGTGAAGCAACTGCTTTTTCAGAAAAATAATACTGGTATTGCTGATTATGAAACCCATATTGTTTAACAGGCACTGCCGTTAAACACAAACAAATAACTGGCTTTAATTTTTCAATCGTATGATTCGAAAATAATTTAGGTTTCGAAATGACCGACAGTTTTTCTTGCTGCATAAACAGTGTTGCGACACGTTGCGCTGATTCAGGCGGAATTTTTGGTGCGGACAGGAGTAATGCAAGAAGATTTTGTTCTATTCCTGTTTCTACAACACCTATTTCACCCGCTTCCTTTTTTGCATACCACAACTGATTAATGATAAAAAGTGATAGCCCAACACTCTGATCGAAAAAATTAAAATGGAGCGTTTGAAATCCATCGTTATCTAATTTCCAATCTGCCGTTGCTGTTTTTGTGCCTGTTAATTTTACCGCTGGATTGTTGGCACTTTCAAAATGACAGCGATTAGTTGCTATAATATCAGGTAATAATTTTTCGAAATGATTGCCTTTGATCGGATAACCATAGTAGGTCTGATAATTGTTTTCAATTTTTTGCGCGGTATCGATTTTTTTTAATATCTCATGATCAATCGGAAATAAATGCGCTTCGTGATTATATGAATTTTTGCTAAAATCTTTTGTTGAGCCCAACATACCTGATTTAAGACGTCTCACTAAGATTAAATTTAATTTTAATACGTCATCATTAAATTTTAAAATATATCGCAGACTATATGTTTCATCGACAGTTTTTTCATTTGTCGTTTTCGTGACCGTTGCTTCTAAATTTTTTAACCACAAATTAATTCTAAAATCTTCTGCCGGTGACGGCTGATTATTTTTTATAGGCAAAACAGGTGGTGCAACCGCTGGTTTTATAATTGACGTATTGATGGTAGCTAACGGCTTTTTGTCGAGCGCCTTCAGCAATGTTGCAATCACATGCTTGCAACTGGATCCAATGGGGCAGGTGCAATTACTTTTAACAGACACTTTGCCTGTCGCACCAAAAATTGTGATTGTCACATAATAAATATCACTGCCAGCAACTGTCGCTGATATTTTATCTTCATTATTATCGGATGAAATTTTTAAATCATGCACGCGATTGCTACGATAATAGCCATGCCCTCTCGCATAAAAGGTACTGGAGAAGCTTTTTTTAATGTCTTCTTGATTGAGCGAATGCAGTAGCATTTTTACTCGCGGATCGGGTTAGAAAGTCGTGATTATAACGAGATTGATGTGAGTAGCAATGTTATTGTTTTGTACACGGTTTTTAACTATTATTGTAAGTAGTATCAAGTGTTGTTGGATCTCTAAAAATAAGAAAATGTCATTTTCTAGAGGAATTCTTATTTACTTAATTACCTCAAAAAAGTTACAATTACATATTCTTAGAGATTTATTGTGTGGGGTAAAACATGTCTGGTTTCATAGGTCGAGCAGAAGAGCTGCAATCGCTCAGTCACTTACTCAAGAAGCAAAGCGCCAGCATTGTTGTTATTAAGGGAAGACGACGTATTGGCAAAAGTCGCTTGATAGAAGAATTTGCAACGCGCATTAAACACGATGTTTTTTACAGTATTGCAGGTTTGTTGCCATCGAAAGGCACCACCGCACAAACACAGCGTGATGAATTTTCAAATCAATTAAGCAAACAGGGATTTCCAAAAATAAAGGCAGATGACTGGACTGATTTATTTTGGTTATTAGCGGATAGAGTATCAACAGGGCGAGTGATTATTGTGCTTGATGAAATATCATGGATGGGTTCACTCGATCCGGATTTTTTAGGAAAGCTCAAAAATGTGTGGGATTTACGTCTTAAAAAAAATGATCAATTAATTTTATTTTTATGCGGATCCGTATCAACTTGGATTGAAAAAAATATTTTGAATAATACCGGCTTTCTTGGTCGTATTACATTAGATATGACGTTAAAAGAATTGCCACTTTCTGACTGTGAAAAGTTTTGGAGACGACAAGCAAAACAAGTGTCTGCTTATGAAAAATTAAAAGTGTTATCAGTTACCGGTGGCGTACCTTTGTATTTAGAGAACATCGATCCAACCGTATCTGCTGAAGAAAATATAAGACGATTATGTTTTCAACCAGAAGGAATTTTGTTTGGTGAATTTGATAAGATATTTTCTGATTTATTTTCAAAACGTAGTGAGAAATATAAAAAAATTGTGCGTTCCTTGGCGAATCGTTCTACGTCACAAGACGAAATTTGTAGGTCACTGGGATTGAAGCAGTCGGGTGATATTGGCGAGTATTTGGATGATCTGATTAAATCAGGTTTTATTTCAAGGGATTTTACGTGGCGTGTTGATAAAGGGAAAATATCAACATTAAGCAAATATCGGCTTTCTGATAACTATGCACGTTTTTATGTAAAACAAATTTTTCCTAATCGTTTAAAAATAGAAAATAAACAATTTGCAACAGCCGTTCTTAATCATCTACCTGGCTGGGATTCCGTGATGGGTTTGCAATTTGAAAATTGTGTTTTAAGCAACAGGCGTCTGTTGTGGCAACACTTGAAAATATCGCCCGAAGACATTGTATGCGATAATCCCTTTTTTCAGAAAAAAACGACGCGCCATGAGAGTTGCCAAATTGATTATTTAATTCAAATGCGGCACAACACGTTATATATTTTTGAAATTAAATTTTCCAAGGATGAAATTAAAAGCAATGTTATCCGAGAGATGCAAAAAAAAATACACTCTCTTGCGATACCAAAGCATTTTTCATACAGACCCGTTTTGATACACGTGAATGGCGTTAAAAATGAAGTCATTGACGATGGGTTTTTTTCTGACATTATTGATTTTAGTGAGATATTGAAAGGAGAGTGACAAATTGGGTCGTGTGTCTGTCTTTGTTCCTGAATGTGGACAATGTCAGTTTTTATGCAAACACACAGTCCGCTCAACACATTGAGAAAAATGTGTGTGATGTAACAATTTTGCTTGTTTTGCGCAATCACGAGCAGAGTCAAGCTCATGGCGGATGAAATGATAACAGGCCAACAACAACCAATCATGCGATTGCTTTTGAATAAGCAGTAAAAAACCATAGTCACCTTTGCAGCGCACGCAAATCGTTGCATCGGTGATAGATTCTATAGTTACTCGCGCATGGCAAAAAGGACAATGCGTCATGCAATACTCGCTTCTAAATAAAATAACATATCAGATAATTTCTCCGTTGTTAGGGTTAATGTTTTTTGATCGTCGCTATTTATTGCATCGCATACTGCTTCAATCGCATTGATGATGTCTTCCTTGTCATCACCAGATAATTTACCCAAGATATTTTGCGCATTGCTGATAATGGCTTCAGCATGTTTATGTTGATCATTCGATGCGTTATCACTTGTTTTATCTTCTGTATTTTCATCAAATAAATGTGCGATACGTTTTTTCGCATTTTGCATGTCTTGATGCGTAAATTGTGATATCGCATTGTTAATCACAATTTTTTTCTCAAGCCCTGTGCGTTTCTCTTTTGCGGTTACATGTAAAATGCCATCCAAATCTAATTTGAAATTTAAAATAATTTCATTCTGATCTTCATTGTAAGAAGACATTTTTGATAATCCTTCAACACGGAATTTGCCAATTTCAGTGTTTTCCAGTGCATTGCTGTTTTCACCTTGATAAACGTGTACCTCAATAATTTCTTGATCGGGATGTACGGTATAAAATACATCGCTTTTTGTAACGGGAATGGGTGTATTTTTCAAAATAAGCGGTTTATACATTTCTGTGCTGAATTCACCATTGACCATACCAACACAGCTTGTACCAAAAGTGTATGGAGTGACATCCACCAAAACGGAGTCGCATTTTTCTCCATTCATGGTACCAGCATGAATGCCGGCGCCCATTGCAACACATAAATCAGGATCAATTTCTAAACGTGGACGTTCGCCAAAAACGGCGGTTAATTTTTCTGAAATGATCGGCGTACGCGTACTACCGCCTACCAGCAATACCTCGTTTATTTCTGACGCCATTAAATTTGCGTTTGATAATGCTTGTTGCACTGACTCGAGTGTTTCATCAATGAAAGATATAATCATTTCTTCATAATCATCACGCGATAATTCAACGGATAAATGATAGGGTTTTCCATCATGCTCTAATAAATATTCTTCTTCGATCATGACAAAGGGATGATCTGATAATGTGATTTTGGCGCGTTCTGCCGCTTGTCGAATGCGTGCTTTGGCTTTGGGTGATTGGCTAATATCAATGCCTTCAGATGATAAATGATCCTCAAGGAACGCAACAATTTTTAAATCAAAATCATCACCACCGAGATGGTTGTTTCCGGTGGTTGCTAGCACTTCAACCACTTGTGATTGCAGTAAAACAACTGATACGTCAAAAGTACCGCCACCCAAATCATAAACCAATATCATTTTTTTATCTTGATTATTGGCGCCATAAGCTAATGCCGCTGCAGTGGGTTCGTTGATAATACGAACCACATCCAGTCCAGCAAGCTCGCCTGCTTCGCGGGTTGCTTGACGTTGCGCATCTGAAAAATAAGCAGGTACAGTGATGACGGCTTTTTTAACAGGGCATTGCAAATAAGTTTCTGCCATGGATTTTAAATGTTTTAAAATAATCGCTGATATTTCTTGTGGTGCGTAACTGGTGTTGCTGAGAACTATTTTTTCTGCCGTTCCCATTAAGCGCTTCACAGAAATGATGGTATTTTCCGGATAAAGAACATATTGATTTTTGGCAGACTCACCCACCAATAGCGCGCCATCATGGGATAAGCCAACCACGGAAGGTACAATTTTCTGACCGTTTGCTTCAATCACAATGACTTTACCATTTTGAACTACAGATACTTCAGAGTTCGTGGTTCCTAAATCAATTCCGATAATGTATTCGCGCATTTATTATTCTCCCGTTTTATTCACAATAACTTCAGCAATACGTAATATGTCGTTCTTCCAAAAAAAACCTTTGTTGATTTCTGATAATACCCATCCGTTTTGTAATTCAGGATGGTGCTCAACGCCGACAGCGCACATATATTCAGGATTAAAAAGTGTTTGCAGTGAATGACAAGGCCGAACGTCATAGTGTGCCAACAAATCATCCATGCGTTTTAACGTTATCGATTGACCATCCATCAGCGCATGAGTAAATGCTGTTTGACGTTTAAAAATCGTCGAAAACCATTTGGAAAAAGGTGATTTTTGATTTGATACACTGAGCGATAATCGTTCGCGTAATTCGATTAACTGCAATAAAATAGGCTTTAAAATGGCACTTTTTTGTTGCGCTGAAGCTTGAGTTTGTTCTTGACGCCGCAATCTCAGCTCTTCACCTAAGACGTCGTGACTTTTTTGTAAAGTATCAAATACGGTCTTAAAACTGTCAATCGCACTTTTAAATTGTCTGGACTCTTGCTTTACTTCCGTTTTCAGTGCGCCCAATTCTTTGAATAATGAAAAAAGATCCACTGTGTTTTCATGATGCGATAATGACTCATGGTCATTTTGTATCGAATCTAGCAGTATCGAGAATTCGTCTATTAGCTTTTCTCTTGAGTCATTATCTAACACAGTTGCTCCACATTTTTTTTCGCCATAACAATAGCAGCATGCACTGCCATTGTTGAAAATGATCGCGTGACATCTTTATTGGGCTGATCAGACTGACTGTTTTTTAGTAGAGCAAACATCACCGTGTCAAGCGCTGGTTTTGATTCCAGAAATAGACGATATTTTAATCGTTGTTGTTGGGTCGCAATGGTTTCATAAGCCGTTCGAATGCATTCGAACATCAAAGCATTTTTCTCAGGAGGATAGTGTCGAACTGATTCTAAATAAGCAGCTTTAATTGTTTCATCATTTGCACTGTCAGAAACATTGAGAATAATGTAAGGATCCATTAAAACAGCCCCCCTTGTTCAAAAATTTTTTCTAATTTTTTTCTTTCTTTGGGACTTAAGTCTTCAAGCATTTCAAAAAAAGCCTGTTTTTCTGCGTCATCATCGTCATCGAAATCATCGTCATTCCTGCTGCTTTCATAAGCGTCCAGGAATCGCGTTATAAGCACACCAGCCGCATCATCATGCTCAAATTTGCATCGCTGCAATGCTTCAATTAATGAATGGTAATCTCGTCGACTTAATTGACTCGCATCACCTTTTAATTTTGCAAGCACGGAATAATAAACGCAAAGTGATGTTTTTTTATAACGCACATTGCTTGCAATTAGCTTTTTAATCCAGTCATATCGTTCAATTTTATGCATGACAAGACAGATTTGTGTTATCTCATTGAGGGTTAGAGCGGAAGACAGTATTGCCTCTATAGGATTCTTAAAAACAGAGAATAACTTTTTAAAATCAACACGGCTTTTATATTTTTCGACATATTTTAAAAAGGAAACAAACTCAAATGTATTAAAGAAAGATAACGTTTCTGTTTTCACTAAGTCACATTTTTTCTCAAGATCAAGAAATGTGATACGGCACTTATTGGCTTCAAATAGTAATTTTATGCGGGATAAAATACTCTTATCTAGAGTGTCATTTAGCATTTTTTTAGCTTCAGTAGTATCACCCCGTGAAAATGCACAAATCCCCTCATTTATTTGTAAAATGAGCTTTCCTTCTGGTGCTGTAATCATGGAGCCCAATGCATTGAGCATATCTTTGGCTAACAGCCACTTCTTTTTTTGAAGCAACACTTGGAATTCCATTAGCTGAAATTCCAGCAAATAGAGTTGTGCAATCGGATTAATGGGATCCAATGCAATTAATTGTTGAGAATAGGTAAGCGCATCTTGAAATAAGCCTTGATCACGCTTTGTTTCAATGGCGAGTGTTAATATATCTCGATCATTTGGAAAATGGCGTATTGCTTTATCAATGATGCGTTGCGCATCAAGAATAACCTCGTTTTTTCGAAATTTTTGAATAAGCGTTAAGTAAGTAGGCTTATCATTGGGGTCGAGTTCAAGGCTTCGCTCTAACAGAAAAATAGTGTTTTGAGATTGCTGGCACTCACATTGCGGTCCGTGTGTCTGATCTACAGTGGTGACGACATGACGCAAGAGAATCGCAATATCCTTCTCATAAGCATTTTTATTGGGCGATACATCTAACATTTTTGCATATTCAAGCCAGTGATTCGCTGGATCAGAATTGTTTTTATTCACAGAAGATAATGTTTTGATATGTGCTTTTTCTTCTACTGATAATGGACCAAATGATTTTTCAAATGGTTTGATGAGCTGTGTGCCAGCGGGTAATAATTGATAGGACAATCGTCTTGCGTCTGATTTTTGCATCCATGGTTGGGCATTGACAATAAAATCAAACATCACTTTGTGCGTTGGGTGTTGTTTTATAATATGCCGCATTTTATCAAGATATCTTTTTTGATCGTCTGAAAATCGCCTCACTGCGGAAACAAAATTAAATTCGATGGGCGAATAATCGGGCAGTGTGTTGATTAATTCGAGCGGCGTTGATAGCGCGCACTTTGCTGTTTGCATGGTTGTGTAAAATACCGATGTGTCGGGTATTTTTTGTATCATTGAGACAGCATCCGTTGTCGCATTATTTTTCAAATGCACACAGCTTTTCAGTAAAAGTTTTAAATATTTGTAGGGTGATCGATAGGAAAGCAGCGACAGTGATGATTCCATCGCTTGATTATTATTGTCTGACCATGATTGCAATGCTTGTTTTGCAATAGGCAAATGTTTTTTAATCAATGAATCGTCGGGGAATAAATCGCTCCATTCATTTTTTTCACCTAACGAAATCGCTGCGAACATTTCTTCTAAAGTATCCTGCTGCGTTTCACTCAGTGTTTTTTTATGCTGAATAAATGCAGTCGCCGCTTTTTTGAATTGATTGTTAGTTATTAATAAATTGATGTGCAAATAAAAATGCTGACAGGCGGTACAGTGTTCGCTGTGGTTTTCCCACATTGCGATTGCTTCTGCAAGCATTCCTTTTTTGTTTAATTCAATGGCTCTTTTAATGTACGCTTCAGACAGTGAAAAATGAAGTGCATCGCTAGGCGATTGCTTTAATAAGATTTTATAAGCATCGATGGCTTTTTTGTAATTGCCCGCTGTAAATTGCGCGAAAGCATCTTGCGCCGCGTGAGGTAATAATGTGATCGTTTTCCCTGTCATGTTTTTCATAATAACAATTTATATCCAATTCATTTTTAAAGATAAAATCACCACCTTATATTGCGATGCTGTTGAGAATATAAGTCAATGCTCTTGATTCACTATTATTTGTGTTGAAAAAATATATATAAAAAGCCATGTCTTCATTTGAAGGACGAATACTACCGTTGCTATTGATTAGAAACAAGACTGACTGAGTAACTGCGAGTGATGACATCAAATTTAAGTTTGTGCATAATAAGTCCACAGCTTTACTCATCCTATGAGCGTTGTTTAACTGATTTATCGCCAACATCAGGTTCTGGCATGTTGGATTCTAAAGATAGTTCCTAACACGAAGAATGTGTATTGATTGCAACGAACTGATTTTTTGGTGACAAATTTGCTACACAGATAATTTGCTTGAAAAACAAAAACCAGATAAATCTATGAAAAAACAAGTAGTTAAAAAGCTGGCGAAAGGATTTGAACCCTCGACCCGCTGATTACAAATCAGCTGCTCTACCGACTGAGCTACGCCAGCAATTAACTCGCGATGATTCTATGTAATCTTTGTTAGAAATGCAATAATTTATCGCAATTCACAGCAATTCCCCAAAACCCATTTTTGCCTAAAACACCATACAAGACATATGGCTCTGTAATGTTGTAAAAAATTCTGGGCGAACACAACCAGTCAACGAAAAACTGTCGATTTTCCTTTCAATTTTCCGATGAAATTAGCAACGGCTAATTTCGGCGGTATCGCTAAAAGCATGTGCACATGATCCGACATTACGTGCTCCTCAACTAATTGCACCTCATATCGTCCGCACAACTTTTTCAATATTGGACCAAGATCTTTTCACAAAGCGCCGAATATTGCTTTGCGTCGATACTTTGGTACGATTACCACATGGTATCGACAGTACCATCTCACGTGAGATTGGCTTTCCCATTCTCTCATTTGTTTTCTCCTCTTTGTTGGCCTGGGGAGGCCACAAGAGGAGAAACCATTTTTAATTCCAGATCAAGGTAAAACCTTATTAACTCGCACCGCTAGAAGCGGTGGCTTAGCGGTGGAGTTAGGTTGAATTATTGGGCAATGCGCGCGGCCGATGCTGCCTAAAATATCTCTCACGTTAGAAGCGTTATTACTCGTGAACTTCATCGGGCAATCTTCTACAAAATCATCAAATAATTTCGACGTTTTTAAAAACTCGATAAAAACAGGAAGTTGTCCAAGTAACTGATTGTTTTAATGGTGGCCGAAGTCGGAATCGAACCAACGACACAAGGATTTTCAGTCCTGGCACTAAATTATAAACAACATTAAATCAATACCTTGCGATGTATTTTACAGCGAAAAACCGTCTAACACAGTGTGACACATAGGCAAAACCGCCTGACAACGTTACAAAATCCCTACACGGGGTTTTTGTAATCTTTGATGCTGATATATTCATAAAATCTCAACAAATACCCGTCAGGATCGGCGACGATAAACTGTCGATGTCCAATTTCTTCATCGCCACGACGATACCATTTTTCTTCTGGCGACAGAAATAGCGTAATGTTGTGTTTCTCAATCGCATTTAGCAGTGGTGCTATCGATTCCACTTTGATTTGTAAATTGATGCCGAGACCCAATGGTTTTTCAAGTGATACACCGGCGTGTGTCCATGTACGGCCTTTGGCTATTTCATCAATCATCAGTTGTGCGCCATCGCGTTCTAAAAAAGCAAAGCCTTCGTCTTTGCGCGCATAGGTTACTGTGAAGCCTAATATGTCGCAGTAAAACTTCAGGCTGGTATCGCAACTGGTCACAGCCAGTTCCGGAATGAGTGCGTTGCATGGGAGGTTCATGTTTTTAATATCCATTCTTTGGTTAAGGTGCTATGGGATAGTTTTTCAGCATACGAACATGCAATATGCCGCCGTCGTCGTAAGGCTCGCCTTCTGGATGAAAGCCAAATTTTTCGTAAAAATACTGCAAATGAACTTGTGCATCCAGTTCGGCACCGTGCAAATCTGGTATTGCTTGGATATGCGCTATTATTTTTTCCATTATTACGTCGCCTAGTTTTTGCCCGCGATAATTTTTGTGAATGCAAATTCTGCGAATGATTGCGTACTGATTATTTGAATCAATATGTACGCGACCATAAGCAATTAATTTATCGTCATCCATTCCTAAGAAATGAACTGCATGCTGATCTAAATTGTCTAGGTCTTCATAAATAGATTTTTGTTCAACTATAAAAATGCTCATACGAAATTGGATGATGGAATATAATTCATTTTTTGATAATTCATCGTATTTTTTTACAGACCACGTAATCATCAATTTTCTCCGGTGTAAAAATCATTTTTTAACGATATTGTAACCTCATTACAAAGATAGCGTTGCTTCGTTCACGTCCTCATGACACCAACCAACTACTCATATCAGCTTCCTCTCATCGTGTCATATCCGGTCCGACCGTCAAGGGGGAATGTGTTTGCTCGAGGGTGAAGTGCGCGTCAGCCATTTTTATTTTTACGACTCATTTGTTCGCCACAGTTCATCACACAAACTCATTCCCCCTTGACGGATCGGCATGCGGATATGTCCCTCTGTTTCGGAAGCTGATATTTGCGGCTTCACAATCATTAATAAATTCACAAGGAAAATAACAATGACTATATCAATAATCGTTAAAACAATTCGCGATCAATTATTTGCTTCTGGCGCTACAAAAGTGTGGTCTTGGGGCGCACATGCCTGGATACAAATGGACGCATTAACACTGCAGCTTAAAGTGCAAGGTCGTCATTTTCATGGGCACGTACGCGTGGCTTACGATGAAGGCGATGATTTGTACATTATCCACTTCGGACACTGGCGAAATCGGCAGTGGAAAAATCTTGAAACAATCGAAGGTATTTATTGCGATCAAATGGTCGATTTGATCGATAGAAAAGTTGAATACATTGATAAATATAAAAATCGTTAAAATTTTAAGGGGGATGAAAACCCCCTGTTTTTTTATTGTGACCAAGGAGGTTAGGCGATTTCTTCGGTTTTTTGTGCGTTAGCAACTGTTTTATCCGCGACATTGATTTCCGTCCCGCCATTAATAATTGTTGCGGTTACTTCGCGCAACACATTAAAAAAGCCAACTGGTAGTTTTACTCTTGCAAAAGGATTGTGGACGAGCATGTAATCATTTTTACAACTTGCCCAGTTTAATAATAAAAACTGATCAATATCTGGAAAAAAGACGCAGCCATTATATGAAATTAAAATTGCGCTGATATGGCTATATTCATCATTTGCAAAATAATCAATTTTGATTGGTGTGGGCTTATCAGTTTTTTTTGTCACCTTTTCAAAATTTTCTTGAGGAATGCGGTATGGTTTTCCCATGCTGCGTCGTCCGCTGTTGCTATCATCAATGATTGGAATTGTGAGTGATGACATTCCAAAGATACAACTTAAATCATTCCAAAAATTATTGGTCTGATTTCCAAATGAAATTTTAGCAAGGGAAATTGCGATAATAAGACCGCTATTTTCTTCTGCATTGCATTTGTATCCGCAAGTCTCTTTGCCGTAATTTTTTCTCTGATTGAAGTGCATAATCTTTCCATGTTTTCGGCGATTGGGGTGGATCTTGCCACCTCAGTCCTCTGGTCGTTCAATGCTGGAATATTTCCAGTGCTGGCGCACACGGCTTCAAGATAAAATATTGTGTCTTGTAGCGTGAAACAAAAATCAGGTTTACTCACATTCTTACCCTTAATTGGAAGAATTTTTACGCCCGCATTTTCGTGTGCCGCTATAAAATTTGCTTGAGTTAATTCCCATAGGCGACTGAAGCACTCTTTACGAAATGATGAAGGAAAGTTACTGTCCAAAATGGTGTGATATTTTTCATATAATGCCCGCCAATAAATTTTGGCCGCGTGATGCCAGGGGTAGATTTCATTTCGAGCGTCTTCATAAAATGCATCGGATCCCTGAGCAGAAAATAGATTCGGAATTTTTACTTTATTGTTTTGCATGATGGGTTACCTTACATGTTGATTGGGAATATTGGTGGAATACCTGGGGAGATAAAATTAACAAAGGTGGATTTGTAAGCATAAGATCTATAAAAAAATTAAAAGCACCACACACTACGCAGGATTAACTGCATAACATAACCTTTTGAATATTAACATAAAATCAAATAAATACTATTTTTTATTCAAAATAGGCGACTCTTCAAAGACTCTATGTATAATATTTTGATTTAAATGCAATTTTTTCTCTTCAAGTGTATTAAATCTCTTTGAAGAGTCGTCAAAGACTCTATATTTTTCTTGCGCAACTCGTCTACGACTCTTAGAATTCCAGATTCGGTTTTGTTAAGTTACCAGGATGATGCGATATGCCGCGTGTTCAAGTGTATTTGGATTCGACAACAATAGATGCGCTAACTAAGTTTGCTGAAGCAAAAGGGATGCCGTTATCAACTGCTGCAAACGATATTTTGAAAGGGTATTTTGAAGATACATCGACAGCTGTAGCTGCCGGTGAAATGGGTTCTGAAACTAAGCTTTATTTATTGCGTATTCTCAATACGCTAAATCAAGTTTTGATGTGTGTTTATGATCAAGATAAGACAAGTGTAAAGGCAGAAACCGCTGTAGATTGCATTCAAAAAATCACTACACAGATTCAAACGTTTGTTGAAAAAGATATGCAGGTGGTTTAACCGAGATTTTTTTGGCATAAATTAAGAGGCACCCCAATGATTTTTTCTATCAATAGTGACTGCAGTTGGGGTGATCGGTGACTCGTCTTTTATCAAAATCACAATTCCTAAAAGGCCGCCATTGTTCAAAACGCATTTGGCTTTATAACTATCGTCGTGACTTAATGCAGGAGCGATCTGCATTTCAAGAATCAATCATGACTCAAGGTACCGAAGTGGGTAAATTAGCTCGCTGCTTATTTCCACAAGGAGTGTTGATTGTTGAAGATTATCAAAACGTCGCAGGAGCAGTTGAACATACAAATAGAGTAATGTTTGACAATCCGCCTGCCATTTTTGAGGGCGCTTTTGTTTATGACGACATTTTGGTTCGGGTAGATATTTTAAAACGTAATGCAGATGGATCGTTTGATTTGATTGAAGTGAAAAGTAGCAGTTCAATCAAAAAGGAGCATCGATCTGATTGTGCTATTCAGGCCTATGTTCTGCAACAATTAGGCATCAGACTTCAGCATGTGTGTGTGATGTATCTGAATAATGAATATCGTAGGGCAGGAGAGTTGGATTTAGAAAAGCTATTTATTATTGAGCCTATTGATCACCTTGTTCATGATGAATTAGAAAATGTTCCAATTTATCTCAACACGATGCGTGCAGTTTTATCGAAAGATGATGAGCCGTTTTGGGATATCGGTTCGATCTGTAAAAATCCTTATTCATGCGAATTTAAAAATTATTGCTGGCGCGACGTCAGTAAAAAATCCATTCATTTTATTTCGAGAATTTCTGATAAACAGAGACGATCACTAATTGATAGCGATGTTAGTTTAATAAAAAATGTACCAGAAGATTTCAAATTAACTGATTTTCAAACAATTCAGGTGTCGTGCGAAAAAAATCAAAATAAATATATTGATTCTGTCGCCATTAAAAATCATTTATCAAAATTACAATACCCACTTTATTTTTTAGATTTTGAAACTTGTGGTTACGCTATTCCACAATATGATGGTACTCGACCATACCAGCACCTTCCTTTTCAATATAGTTTGCATGTAAAGCGAACGCCAGATGCTGAGCTTGAACACTATGAATTTTTATTTGATAAAAAAGAAAATCCATCTCGATCACTTGCTGAGGAATTGGTTGACCACATTGGATCAACTGGAAGCGTCGTTGTTTATTACGCGAGTTTTGAAGGTAGTCGAATAAAAGAAATGGCAGAAGTGTTTCATGATCTATCGCTACAACTACAGTCAATTCGCGATCGCTTGTGGGATTTGCAAATTCCGTTTTCAAAAAAATGGTATTGTCACCCGGATTTTAATGGTTCTGCTTCAATCAAAGATGTTTTGCCAGTTCTCGTTCCTGAGTTAAGTTGGGCAGGAATGCCCACGCCCTCGAAAATGCACAATGTCAGCTGTAACAGCTTGAAAAACAAAGAATTTT